>VTLG01007513.1_pt1 | contig 55486 bp, 57 predicted proteins | sample 4694571 | NCBI WGS metagenome assembly VTLG01 (sample SAMN12604809, study PRJNA352737) | marine metagenome | biome: ENVO:00000447; feature: ENVO:00000209|ENVO:00000569|ENVO:01000036; material: ENVO:00002151; isolation source: viral sequences binned using virsorter ... | reverse complement strand
TTACTTGCTCAAGTACAGTCGGACCGCCAGTTATTCCATTAAGGACATTTTTATGGCTATCAGAAGGTTATACTGTATTCCCTGCTGCCCACCTATTCACAAGGATAGTTCATTAACTACTAATTTCCCTATCAACCCTCGCTGAATGCCTATGTTAATAATTTATTGTGAGGTTTTTGAATCGCCCTCTATTCTGGTAACCTCGGACCATTTGAAATTTACTCCATCACTTCAGCACATAATTTTTTACGATTTAATATCGCAACATCAATCAAACTGATTTCGTGTGCTGCTACTTCTCTTACCTCTTCTGGGTAATCTGCGAATGATTCGCTTTTTAAGATGCCGATGTAGTTGTGTCGCATATCTCTTAAGTGAGATACTCTGAAAAGCATATATCTCAATACCTTTCTTGGTAAATTTACTTCTCCATTACTAAACTCCTTGTAAATTCTTTTATCTGTGTGTTTCATATATCCTCCTATTAATATTATTTACACCAATCTATGTTTCTTTTATATGGTTTTGCTAGTTCTTCGCCTAACAATATTGTGTTTAGATTGATGCTATCTAACCATATATATCCAACATATCTGTTGTATTTATCTGTATAATAAATATCTACTTTTATGTTTCTGCTATCTCTTATTAGTTGATTAACTCTATCTCTTGCTTTTATTGCTTTTGTTATTTCTTCTTGACATTCTCCTTTTATTTCTGGTGTATCTATGTTCATTAGTCTTATTGGTATAGATTGTGCTTTTGGATTTTCTTTGTAGTAGCATGTGTCTCCATCGTAGCAATTTGTTATTATTTTGTGTGTTGTTTGATTGCAGGATGTTATCAGAATAGTTAACAGTAGAATTAATGTTTTATTTAATTTGAATATTATCATTTTTAAAATTTAAGGGGTTTGATATTATCTCCCCCCTTATCCTTTATTGGTTATTTGTAGATTTTGATGATATCTGAGATATCTTCGCTATCTACTCCATATTGGTTAGATTTCATATTAATATCTTCAGATATTTCTATGTACATCTTCCATCGATTTATATTAGCTTCAAAGTTTTTAACTTTGTCTGCGTTTAAATCTTTTTCCCATTTTGATTTACTGATTTTAATCAGTTCATTTTGGGAAATTCCGTGTATTGACGCCTTGTTGGGGTCAAACACTATATTTAGGAAGCCACTGGCTACACTGAATATATTTGCTTTAAGGAGACCGTTAGGTGCTCCTGCAAAGCGTGTGATTCTATACTTTCCTTTGGAAAGTGTTAGAGAACCTTCACCATCGATTGGTTCAATCGTGGTGTTTGTATTCGCCTTAGCGAATATTGAGAAATCTAATGATTTCAACATAATATATACCTCCATTTAGCATAAATTTCACTAGTACTAGTACTAGGGAGGTATATGTAAAGTATAAGTAAGTTTAATGAAATTAAAGTTACGGTACTTTAAAGGGTACTTACGATATCAATAATTACAAAGTAATTACACAGTTTCGGGCACCGAAATTGATATTGGGAGTACCCAATATATATAGTAATACCTACTAATAAATTTTTGATACTTTAGGTAATTAACGATTTATTGATAAAAGTTACTACTAGTAGTAAAGTCTGAAAAATGGGGGTTAATAAGAAAGCCTGGGCGGTAACTTGCTAAGGCAATCTTCGAGTTGATACTGTAAGTCGAAGAGAATAAGGTTTCTATGGTGCAATGCTGTGTTTAGGTCAAAGTTCTCGTTCTGTTCAACTTCATAAGCGTCTACGACCATCGATACATTAGCGTCATAGCCAAGGTGGTAGGTATACTGATAGATATTACCCAAAACACTAAGAAGTGCGAGAATGGCCAATAAAACGATATGTTTATTTCTCAGCCTGGTCAAGCAGTTTTGTAAGATAGTCAATTCGTTCTCCTCTATGTTCCCACATCTCTTTGTATTTCAGTGCCTCATTTATTTTTCTCTTGACAACCTTGACGAGTTCTTTTTTCGTTAGACTCATGTAGGTTTCTTCAAAATCATAATCAGTCATTATTTTCTCCTGGGTGCGGAATCCGGAATCGAACCGGAGGCACAAGGTTATGAACATTGTATGTTTCCACTACACTATTCCGCATTTATGATTATAATACGACATATGCCACAAGGGAAAGGAACTTACGGAAAGAAGCGTGGGAGACCACCTAAGAAGAAAAGTGGCAAGAAAAGGAGGTACTAACTATGGCTTGGGCTTTAACTAGTAGTAGAAAAATATTTGGTGGACCAGACAGGGATGAGACAGCTTCAGACAAAAGGAATCTAGCAATGTATAACTGTAAGTTTACACATTCAGGTTCTTATTCGGCTGGTGGCGGAACTGCTGTTTCCTTATCGTCATTGTTTCAAGATATACACTGTGTATGGCAATGTGGAGTAGGTGCGGCTGCGACTGCTGTCGATAAATCTTTTGAGAACCACATATGGCAACCTGTTGTTGCTTCAAAGAACACTGTTGCTTTTGTTGGTTATGTTATCAATACAACCAATGCTGAGGTTTCCGGAACTGTCACAGATGAGATTAATGTTGTTGTTGTCGGTATACCAGCAGTAACTGTTCCAGCATCTGTTGATTCAGTGGATGCGTTTGCGTAATGGCAAAAGAAGAAAAAAAGTATGAAGCAGGGAAACCCGCTAAGGTTTGGAAAGAATCTAATCCTGGTGGGTTCCCTGTAAAAGACCCTGCTGTTCTGAAAGGAATCAAGGAGTCTGTTAAGGGAATGGAGAAAGGTCGTGCTCACCAAGCAAGATTTCAGGCTTGGGGTAAAGGTATTGATTATGATGCCTTGCAGGAATTTAAGAATTCTCAAGAAGGTAAAAAGTAATGGCTGGTATTGCACCACAGATAATGGCTGCTGCAGTCGGTTCAAGTTTACTTTCTCACCAACACGCTAAGAGTCTTGCGAGAAGAGGTTATCAGCAATTGAAGGATACTTCTGCTGAAGAACTTGCTTTAGGCAAGATGGGTTACAAAGGTTTCAAAGGGGTGAAGGAGATGAAGGAGAATCCTGCTTTTGGCAGGGAAACTGATTTTAGGTACACACAACCTGGAACAAGTGTAGATTCAGAAAAGGCAATAGGTCATCAAAGAGAAAGGTATGATTTGAATCCTGATAGTCTTAGCGACAGTGTCTTGGCACATGGACAAGGGAAGTTGCTCGACAGAAGATTTGCTTCTGGTGATTTTAATATGATTAACAGAAGGAGAAGAGCACAGCCTAGGGATGGCGAAGGGCTCAGGTTGAGTTACAGAAATACTCAACCAAATCAAGGAACCTTCGGTATCGGTCAAGGTATTAATCGATAACGGAGTTCCTGAAAAAAAAATCGGCTTTCAGCCGTTAGGAGGTAGTAATGATAGTAAAACTAATTAAATTATATGAAACAGCGACAACTTGGTTACCTATACTTACGGGACTAATAGTTGCTGCTGAAGCAGAACTAGGAGATGGTGCTGGTGCTGATAAGAAAAAAGCAGTACTTGCTAATCTTACAGATGTACTGGATGATTCTTTCAAATGGGTAAAGGACGATTGGGCACAAAGGGCAATGTCTTGTGTAGTTGACCTTATCGTATGGTTGCTCAACAAAAAACCAGAATGGACGAAATCACTGGGAAAACTCGCAGACCTCTTTTGAGGAGAGGATTTAGATGAGTAGGAAAAGTTACAGTATTGAAGATGTAGACAAGGTTCTTGGGACACTTGCGAAAAATAATGGTAATGTTAAGAAGACCGCTAGAGAAACTGGCGTGGCTGTCAACACATTAAAGAAATGGAAAAATGAAGACCCTGAGAAATATGAGGTCATAGAGGAACAAACTATGGAAATGCTCAAGAATGCTCAGATGGTAGTCCTACAGAACCAAATACAGAATTTAATATCAGCATCACAAAGAATGGCTGAACTTATTCCAAGAGAAGACAATATAGACAAGATAACAAATGCAATCAAATTGATAAATGACCAATTACATAGATTGACTGGAAATGCTAGTGGAAGTAAAATGAAAGGTGAAAAGAAGGAGTTTGTTGCTATATTTAGAGAAAGATGAGCATACAAGACCAGATACAACTATACAAACCACATCATGGTCAAAAAGAATTTCATAAAAATAATGCTAGATTTAGAATACTAGCATGTGGCAGACGTTGGGGTAAAACCATTGCTTGTGTAAATGAGATGATGTATCAGGCATGGAACAAGCCAGGTTCTATGAATTGGTGGATTGCTCCAGTATATGACCAATCAGAAGTTGCTTGGGCAATGATACAGAACCATTTCTCAGAAGCGATAGAGTATTCAAACAAATCCAAGATGCAGATTATCCTAAAGAATAGGGATGGCTTCACTCCTGGTGCAGAAATAAGATTCAAATCAGCAGAAAAGATAAACAACCTTAGAGGTTGGGGTGTTGATTTTCTTGTTATGGACGAGGCAGCATTTGTAGACGAAGATGCATGGCTAGAGGCATTAAGACCTACTCTTTCTGACAAGATGGGTAGAGGTGTATTCATAGGGACACCTCAAGGAAAGAATTGGTTTTATAGAATGTACCAAAAGGGACAAGACCCTACGAATGAGAACTATCATTCAATAACATATTCATCACAGACAAACCCTCACTTCCCTCAAGAGGAGTGGGACGAGGTTAGAAAAGAAATGCCAGAGGCTGTATTCAAGCAAGAGTATGAAGCAGCATTCATAGAAAGAGCAGGTATGATTTATCCGGAATACGATAAACAATCACATGTTATAGAACCATTTCAAATACCTTCAAACTGGTATGTTTATGCAGGAATAGATTTTGGATATACAAATCCTTTTGCAGTTATATGGCTTGCAATAGACCCAGAGGGTAATTGTTACGTAATAGATGAATACTATGAACCACAAAGACAATTAAATGAACATGTTATATCCATAAAAGGTAGAACCGATTGGATAACTACTATGTATTTTGGAGACCCATCAGGTAAACAATATATAGCAGAACTACAAACCAGAGGACTTTATTGTGGTCCTGCCATAAATGATGTCCTTACAGGAATCAACAGAGTAGCGGAATTATTAAAGACAGGCAAGTTAAAGATATTTTCTAATTGTAAAAATGTACAAATTGAATTTGAACACTATATGTGGGAAGATGCTAGGAAGTCAAGAAGGAAAGACATGAAGGAACAACCTAAAAAAATAGACGACCACGCTATGGATGCTCTGAGGTATGTTGTAATGATGACATATCACACTAGAGGAAGACCAGAAGACAAGAAACCTTTAACAAAAGACTCTGTTAGATTCTGGATGAACAAGCGAAGAGAGAGTGAAAAGAAAAACAAGAGGTATGAATTCAGAGATTCTATAGGACATTTATAGTATAATCGGAGGGAATATGGCTAAAAATAAAGTAATAGGTGGTTCTCATTTGTCTGATTTAAATGAGTTGTACAAGAAATCCATGGAGGAAAGATTACATCATGAAATCCAATGGTACAAGAATATGTCCTTCTATTTGGGAAGACAATGGATAGTCTGGTCTAAGAAAAGACAAGCACTAGTTGACTTGGCTCAAGACCCTACTTGGAGAGTCAGGATGACAACAAACTACACTATAAACTTTGTTCAAGCAAAGGTTGCCTTGCTATTAAAAAACAAACCTATATTTAATGTTTACTCAATGACAGATGATAACTCAGACAGAGAGGGTGCTAAACTAGCACAACAATTATTAGATTACATTTGGAGACATGAGAATGTAAATGATGAAATAAAAAAAATGGCTCATCATGGTTCTATATATGGTAGTGGTTTTTTGAAAACTTTCTGGAATGTAGATATAGGTCCAGTTATAGAGGATGAAGAGTCTGGAGAGGCTTTCACTATGGGAGATGTAGATGTTAAATGTATTTCTCCTTTTGAAATATTCGTAGACCCAGAAGCAAAGAGTCCATATATTAGAGATTTAAAATGGATAATTCATGCTTATCGTATATCTGTTGATAACTTTAAACAAAAATATGGTATGGATGCTAGTCCCGAAACTGTAGAGGAGAATGGAATAGAGGCTCAATATCTGAACCTTGTGAAGTCTGCTGGAAATGTAGAAGATGCACCAATGCATGGAAACGGAGAGGAACTAGATGAATATGTAACAATTAAAGAGTATTATGAAAATCCATCACCGATACATCCAAAAGGAAGATTTGTCTTATATACAGATGAACATATACTTCACATGGGAGAACTTCCTTATGGAAAAATACCTATTGCCAAATATGATGACTTGTTTGTTCCGGATAGATTTTGGGGTATTTCAACTGTAGAGCAAATAATGCCTTTACAAACAGAATATAACAGAACAAGAAGTCAAATATTAGAAAATAGAAATTTAATGAGTAATCCTAAATGGGTTGCTCCTAGAGATGCTATACAAGACTTAGACACAATCAGTGCGGAGCCTGGGGAAATCATATATTATAATGCTATCCAGGGTATTGCTCCACCCTCGCCTATGAGTATGCCCAGTCCTCCGCCATATGTCTTTGCTCAAGAAGACAGAATTCTCCAAGATATGATGGCTGTTTCAGGAATCAGTGATGTTAACTTAAGGTCTGCTCCACCTGCTGGTGTTGAATCAGGACGAGCAATGGCGATACTTGCTGAGAAAGATGAAACAAGAATGGTTCCAACCATTCAGTCGTGGGAAAATGCTATAGCCTATACCGGAAAATGTGTATTAGAGTTAACCAAATACAACTATCTAGACGAAAGAACAATAAGGGTAGTTGGTGCTGACAATACAGCAAGACTTATATATATGAAAGGAAGTGATTTATCTACACCAGAAGATGTAGATGTTACTATAGGACAAGGTTTAGGTTTTAGTAGGTTGGCAAGAATTGAGTTGTTATTGGAAATGTATGACAGAGGATTGTTAAGAGACCCCAATAAGTTGCTTAATTTACTTGAGTTCGGAGATGAAAAAGACTTATATGAAGAAACTAACATGGATAAAAATAATGCTGCTGTAGAGAATCTTCAAATGTCACAAGGACAACAAGTACCAGACCCAACCATTGTTGAGAACCCTAATGTACATCTAGAGGTTCATAGAAAGTTTATAAAATCTGAAGATTTCAAGATGGTTCCGCCAGAGGGACAGAAGTTATTATTTGACCATTATTTAAAAACTAATGAAATAGTACAACAACAAATGCAACAAATGATGGAACAACAGATGGCACAACAGGGAAGATGATGTATACTATGGTATTTAGGAGGTAAAGTTATGGCTGGAGGAAAATACAGAGAGGACCAAGCACATGTGTCAACAGACTTAGGTGTGTTTATATTGGGAGTTAGAAAGGATAGTGCCGCAGCAATGGGTGCTGATGGGGACTATGTACCCCTTCTAACAGATTCAGATGGAAAATTACATGTCACGGGTGGCGGTGGAGGCGATGCTTCAGCATCAAATCAAAGCACAATCATAGGACATGTAGATGGAATAGAAACCCTATTAGGAACAATAGATGCCGATACTGATGCTATCAAAACAGATATGGCAGCGATTGAAGTGTTACTCACAGCAGCAAATGTAGACCATGCGGCTAATGAAGTTAAGTTAGGCGAAATAGATACTGTATTAGACACAATCAAAGTAGATACGGAAGCAATTGAAACTGCTCTTGAAAACTCAACACCACTTCATAATACACATGCTGACATGTGGTCAAACGCAATCGGAAACCAAACAGGAGACCATACTGCGACTGTTGTTAAATCAGCAGGAAGTTCTGGAAAGTGTATCTATATAACAGATATTATATATAGTGCCACAGCAGCAAACCAAGTATTTATATTGCATAATGAATTGACATCAGGTTCAGCAGCAACTGCTGCTAACCAAGTGGCTCCTCCAGCATTGGCAGCAGCGGCAGGAATAGTTGCAATGCATTTCAATACACCAATTAAGATGGACGCAAACGAAGACCTAGAATTAACAACAACAGGTGGTAGTGCTAATCACGCTATTACAGTTTGCGGTTATCTTAAATAATTAGGAGGTCAAATATGACAAACGATGGCTCTCTACCTACGGAAGAACAATTGGATGAATACTTTAGTACAGAGGATTCTGAAGAACTCGAAGAGGTAGAACAAACTCCAGAGACCGGGGAGGAGGAAGTCACTCTATCGCAAGAAGAGTATGACGAACTCAAAAAAGGTCAAATGCTACAAGCGGACTATACTCGAAAAAGACAAGAAGAGTCTGACCGGGTACGAGAACTTGAAAGGCAATTAGAGATGGAAAGAGAAGTAAATCAATATTCTTCTCAAGATGTTTCTGAACTTCAGTCTGATTTAGAAGATTCTGATTTACCAGACTCTGTAAAGCAAAAAGTTTCTGAAATTGATAATATCAAAAGGGAACTAGAGCAACAAAGAGATTTGGCTAAAAAAGAGGATATCAGAAGAAAGGCTGATGAAATTGTTAGAAATCTAAAGGATGTTGAAAAAGAATATCCACAGATGAAAAACAAAGCTGTAAAGTTTGCAGTGATGGCTTACGCCTCGCAGGTCTTGAACAACTCTACCAAACAGGGATTCATAGATGCTGCGAAAGAGTTAACTAATGCTTATAATACTGAGTTTTCACAAAAACAAAAAGTATTAAAGAAACAGGTACAGAATAGGCGTGCCACTAGTCCTAGTATTGGAAGCGGAGGTTCGGCTCCAATACGAACTGTAGATGCACCAAAATCATTCGGTGAGGCCAACGAATTGGTTATGGATGCACTAGCGAAAATGAATACTTTAGACAGTAGATAGATTTTTGTAGAACCTGAAATTTAATTTTGTAGGAGGAATTAATTATGGCTTTAATTGCTGATTTAGATAATATTCTAAAAAACTTTTATCTTCCACCTATTCGTTCACAGTTGAACACTAGTACTATTCTGTTAGACAGAATCAGAGCAGGTTCGGAACAGGTTTCAGGTCAGGACGTCATAACACCTTTGATGGTAGGATACTCTCAAGGTGTTGGTGCTCGTTCTGAAGATGGAACTCTTCCAACTCCAAAGAAAACTCTATACGATGTGTCTAGTACACAACTTAAAGCGAATTACGGAAGAATTCAATTATCAGGACACCTTATGCGTGCCACTAGGGACGACAGGGGTTCATTTGTAAGGGCGATTGGCTCTGAAATTCAAAACATGGTAGATGGTTTGAAACAGGACTACAATCGTCAGTGTTTCGGAGACGGAACGGGACAACTAACATTACTTAATGGTGCTGCTTCAAGTGCTACTGTAACTGTAGATAGTACACAATATCTGAAATATGATATGCCTATCTATGTAGATTCAACTACAGATAGAAACGGAAGAATCATTGACATCATAAGTGATACTCAGGTTACTATGGCTGCTACCTTAAATGCTGATGACAACGCACCAGTATATAGAGGAACAGGAACGGGTGCGGGACAAACAAATAACAAGGACGCTGAAATTATGGGTCTAACAGGTATTTGTGATACCGGAGACCTTCAGGGTATTGATGTTAGTGCTGCTTTGTCAAGTGGCGTAGACACAATCGCTTCCTACTGGAAGACTGCTAAGAAAGATACTTCAACTACTACTTTGACTCTTTCTGCTATGCAGGATTGTTTCACTGCTGTTGAAAAGAAAGCAGGTAATGTTAACCTATTGGTAACTTCATATGAACTTAGAGACATCTATGCTACATTGCTAGAATCTCAAAGAAGATATGTAAATGTAATGGAACTTGAATCAGGTTTCAGAGGACTAGAATACAATGGTCAACCATTGATTCCAGACAAGGATTGCCCAGACAAGCATATGTTCTTCTTGGACACTAATGTTTTGTCTTTCCAGAAGAAAGGCGATTGGGACTGGATGGATATGGATGGTGCCATATGGTCTAGAGTAGCAGACAAGGAGGCTTACGAGGCGACTATCGTTCTTGAAAGTAACCTAGTCACCACTGCTAGAAACAGGTCCGCAGTCATGACAGCACTTGCTGGATAAGGAAATGCTCAGTGACAGCAAAATCTACGAAAACCACCGGGGGTGGGCGAAAGCCCACCTCCATAAATGGATTAGTATGGAGAATACCTTTATTCTGCTTCTTGTCCTTCTTTGATGTCGTAGCGACTCAATTGCTTTCAAAATGGGGTGATGTAGAAATGAACCCTATGTATAATTTAGCCACAGCGAACAATGTAACAATATTAGAAGCCAAGTTATTATTAATGGCTTTTATCGTTTTTATAGTGCTTTGGCTAGCAGATAATGGTCACAGACCTCTAGCATCATCTATAATTAAGTGGGCTAATGGTTTGTATTTCACATTAGCATGTTTGCAAATATGGGGGATAACTTATGCTTTCGGATAATAAATTTGAAAAAGAATTAAAAAAATATGACCCTTGTCTATTTCTAGGCAAGAGTTTGGTTGCAAGAAATGGAGAGATTATGAATGCTCCAACCATTTATTACCAGAAAGAAAGAGGACTAAAACCAGATATCGTTAAGATATTAAGGTCAGCACCTTGCTGGGGTGATATAGAAGACCTTAAGAAAATGGATAGTTGGGCTTGGAAGAATGATTGGATGCAAAAACTTGATGCTCATAACGATGCAATAAAGCAAAGAGAATTAAGTTCTGCTAAAGACCAAACGAATGAGGTCAGTAAAGATGTATATACCCTTGCAAATAGATTAGAAAGATATGGAGAACACGGCTAATGGCTACTAAAGCACAATGCATGACTGCCATAAGAAGGTTTATTCAGGAGACCGAAACAACAGGAGGATTCTGGCACCAAGATGAACTTATGGATTATATTGATTATTCTATCTTGGAGTTATGGCAACATTGGACAGGCAATCCTACAGATTCAAATCCTTGGTTAATTCAACATGAATTAGCAGCAGGTACAGTAAATGGAAGAACTGATTTAGAGTTTGGCTCTCATATAACAACAACAAATGTAGGCGTAACAGATAGGGTTGTTGATATTTATAGTGATTCAAACACTGTTATACCTAGATGGAAAGTTGTAAGAGCACAAAGTGGTGCTGATATTGTTCAATTTGACTCTGCTTTACCAAATGAGAAAGTCTGGTTATTGGCAATACATAAACCAAAGTTATTAAGAGATATAGCAGGAAGTGCTGACAGTGATGCTCTAGATGTGCCTACTGGATGGACGCAATGGGTTGTCAAAAGAGCATGTATATATGCTTATCAAAAATCAGGACAAGACACTAGGGACCTCAAGGCGGAAACTGACAAAATGTTAAAAACATTAATGACTACAAAAGTAGAAGAAGGTAATAACTAATGTATACATGTAAGCAAATGAGAAATATAGTAAAGGGTAGATTGAAGTATGAACCCATAATAGAAGCTATTCAAGATAGCGATTACTTTGATTTAATTAAAAGAGGAGTAAAAAGATTACACAGGATACTGACAGGTTCTAATTATAACTATTATAAAAAAATACAAGCGGAATACATAATTCACTCTCAAGCATCAGATGTAGTTGCTTTTCCTGCTGATTTACATAAGGTCATTAGTTGGAAAATGAACCCAACACATTCACTTGGAGATAGTGTATTAAGCAGTTCCTTATGGAAAGAATCTGTTCATTGGTGCGAAATAGACAATGGCTCTAATAGAGGGTTGATTCAATTGGAAAAAAGAAAAGACAGTGGTTCAGCACAAGATATAGAAGGAAGTTTAACTTATATAAGAGAACCAGATATGCCTACAAATTGGGCCTCTAGTCCAGATATTCCAGAAGGATATGATGATTGGTTAATTCAATATGTTATAACAGAAGTCATGGTTGCTGTATCAAAATCCCCTATGGCAGATATGCAAAAATTAAAAGAATTAGACAGTATGGCTATGGCTTTATCTAGAGAGGGAGGTGCGGCAGGTCAAACTGCTGCTTCATAATTATGGCACAACCAGTAAGAACACTTGAAAAGGTATATAACGTAGTCAGAGATAGACTAGGAGTATTGCATGAAGGAAATATGAATTATCAAGAAGCCACGTTTATGGCAGATGCTAACAATGTTGGAAAACATTTACATTCACTTCTTATAGCGGCAGGAGATACTTTTTATGATTACTTAAGTAATGCAGTGACAATAGCTGCAGATACAGAATCATCAGATTTGTTTCCAGATGAAATAGATGAAACATGTACTATTAGAAGAATATGGCTTCTTAATGATGATGAAACATTGTTAACGCCTTTAGATAATAGAAGAATCGACAGAACTGATGTTTACACAGGAAGCAATCCTAGTTTTGAGGTAATCGGAAGAAGAATGTATTGGTTTCCACCTCCAACAGGAGAAATGAAAGTTAAAGTTGAATATGTAAGACATTACAACACAACACCAGATTCGCTATCAGGTAGTGCTAATGATGCTGACCAATTAGACGAAATGGGTGACACTTTGGATATACCTGAATATGCTGATGATTATTTTATAAATGAATTGACTGTAAGGGCAGCAATTGCATTGGGTAAAAATCCAAGCCCTTGGATGAATCTTGCTATGAGAAGTAGGGAAACTATGGTAATGAATGCCGCTAGAAATGTTCCTAAAAGGAAGTGGGTTCTTTACGGGGGTCGTTAATGGCTGAACCCAGAAGGCAGAACTTAAGAGACCCTAGAGGAAAAGAATTAACTCTAGATTTTACCAAAGGACAATTTTGGGGAGCAGGAGAGAATGCATCAACATTAACTTTAATGGGTAATGCCCTTCCCTCCTTAGATGGTGGATTGGAAATGTGTAGAGGTTATCAATCATTAATTACTGATGACTTTGATGGTGCTTTGGGTTCTGGTACTGGAACAGATACTGCTTATGCTATAGATGCAAAAAGATATTATGGTATAGATATTCATGATGAAAATATACTTATATTTAGAGCCGGAGCAACACAGTTGTCCATTTGGAGAAAAACTAGTGCTGTAGGATATCAAGCTGTTGGAGTGAACATGAGAGGAGGTACTTCAACCTATGCAAAATCTCTAAATGATTATTCCAGAGAACCACTAGCATGGGCAGACAAAAGTTTAACAACAGAAATCCAGGGATGGATACTTCATGGTAATCCATCTAGAGACCCTTATTATCAAACAGCAGACAGAATAAGGTCTGCTTTTTGTGTAGGTTTAGATGATAAAAAGGGTCAGGCAGAAGAATACTATAATCCTGGAAGAATATTCCCTATGGTGGAAGCAGGATATTACACAGACACAACTAATCCTAAGATTTCTTTTCATGGTGTTCCTGTTCCTATAATCACAGGACAACATAAAGAATTACCATTTGGTGCTCCATTTGGGATGGGACAAGTTGTAGATGGAGATGACTTGCATTTCGCAAGTTCTCAGACTGCTATATATGGTGCAACAAATAATAGTAGCACTTATTCAATAAGTGAAAAAACCAATAGCCCTACACAGAGAATGTTTATTGCTATGGAGAATTGTCTTGACTATACAGCACCTAATCTTCACATGTTTATAGCACCTCACAGAAATGACCAAACATCCGCAGAAGAAACAAATGATACTGATGGAAGTAGTGATGACTTTCAAAGATTGTTCTGGGCTATAAAGTCTCAAGATGGGGGAGTGAATCAAGAATACTCTACGACTGCACATTACAACAGTGGTGTTACTAATATAGACGATTTAAGAACTGGAGATAGTGCAACTGATACGTCTGTAGGTCATAATATAAATTTTAATTTACCACACCCCGTATCTGTAGATTTTGATGTATTCAGTGGGAGGGGTGTCGGACAAGGAGACATGACAATAGCTTATGTCCAAAGAGACCCAGATGCTGGAACTGATAGACATTCCCTGATAGTTAAAAAATACCTCAAAAATAGCAGTGGTGTATATATACAAGGTGCAACAATAAAATTGACCAGTTGGACCGATGCAACTACCTTTAAAGGGGTTAAAGTAATTCACTCTCCTCCAGATGACCAATATGCAAATGGTTGTATTTATGTTGTCGTAAATGAAGATGATGGAACAGATGCTTATCTTTCTATATGGAAGATTCCCGGAACAGGTACAAGTCATATGGGATGGACTGATTCGACTGCTTTGACTGCTACTGAAATTAGAAATGTTAGAGCAGCAGATAATACAAGAATAGGTCACTTTAGTATAGATTTATTACCTAAAGCAAAAGATGGAAAATATAATGTTTTATTCCTATCGGCACTTGACAGAAACGATAATACAGAATCTCCTTTTATATGGCATCAAGCAACTGACAGTTTGAATACTGCTAGCAATGACGAAAGTTTAGCGATAAATACAATGACGGAACTTAAAGATATACATGGTTTTGGTCACGTATTAACTAAATCTATCCCTACATTAATAAGAGCATTTAAACATAATGGAAAGAATATGCTTGGGATTATGGGTGTTGCAGTTGTTGATAGCATTATGAGGATGGTATGCTGGTCAGGAGAGTTTGCTTCTAATTTATTTGTTGGAACTCAAGAAAATTTTGCCCCATCATCCGGTAGAGGTCATCTATATACAGACCACGAAGATTCAGACAAACATGATTTTCATGAAAAAATAGCAGCAAGTAATAATAGTGATACCTACACTACTGATGAACATATATACGGATATCATGGAGATATGCAAGGAAGATTTCATCTTAAGTTTCCGAATTTCAATAGATGGTACATAAGAAAAGAAGCAACTGAAGAAAATGATTATCAAAACTATGTTGGAAGATGTAGTTATAACTTTTTAAGTGGAACTTTTGATGTGTGGAATCCAGCACTTGCAGAGGATGACGATAAGGAAAATGAAAAAGATTTTTCTGAACAAGCAGGTTGTAGACCTGGTGTTTTAGGAGATTCAAACGGATTGCTGCCTACAAGATTGGGACCTTTTTTAATGTCTGGAACAACCAAACCTTTTGACGATTATGACCATGGAGGTATATCGCTTTCTAAAAATGGTGCTACATGTATGTTTCCTACATCATGGAATGGAAACTGTGCTTTAATGTATCCACATTATCCTGGACCTCACGCTAATGACGTTCATGGTGCAACAACACCGAAAAGATTAGATATGGTTATACATGGAACTATATATGGGGGCTCACAAGATGCTGGTCATCCATATTTATCTGAAGTTACTGAGGGAACTGGAACATCTAAACAAGGAGAAGTTAGACCTTATCCATCAAACAATCTTTGGACTGGTGCAAACATGAATCCATTAACGCCTATAGTAAATATTCCGGATGGACAACTAGAAGGAGATTGGCATCCCAAAACAGATACTGGTAAAAAACCTATATTGGCAGGATTGGATATAAATCTTCTAGAGAGAGTAACAATTGCTTCTGGGGATATTCCTGCTGGAAAGTATAGATATAAAGTTGCATTTGCAAAATCAGGTGCTGGTAACAGATATAGAAACACAGGTGCAGAGGGAAATGTATTCTCACACAATAAATTAGATGCCTACTTCGAGGTTGACTTAACAGAGGCAGGAGGGTCTAAAGGTGTTAAATTGCAATTCAACAAACCATTGCTAGAGGGAAGAACATTGTTTAATATTCAAGCAGCACATGATGCGAGTGCAGCTGGAAAACATTATATAAAACCCCGTACATCAATGGCTATGAGTGGTATATCTATTGACCCTGATACAGGTGTTGGTTCAGAGCTTCTAGGAAATAGAGCAATAGGTCAGACGTTTCAAAATAGCAAAGATGGATGGTATACACATTTTGACCATTATAGTGCTGCCGATATTATTACTAATCCTTATCTAGATTTAGACTCAACAGCAAAAAGTTCTTTGAAATACTTATGGGCTATAGATATGGATGGAACTGTAAATAACTCAAAGGCTATCTATGTAAGTTATGTTGGAAATCAAGATACTACAGCGTCTAGCAATCTGGGATTAGTTCAAAATATAGGAGCAAAAAATCCTACTTTATGGTATGGATTACATTTGACTGATAGTACTGGTACTAATTTAGATTTATCATCTGGTGATTGGAACTGGATAGGAAGTAATGTCAAATTAGGAAGAACTCTTATACAGGGTAACGACACAGAACTAGACCCTGCTGTAGGAGGTGGATTGATACACTTTGGTCCAGAACAAGACAGACAGAAGCCTTACATTAGATACATAATGATTTATAGAACAGGAGATGTTTCCAAGGCATCAACAGACAAAGAATCTTACGTAAAGGTAGGAGAGATAGATTTATTAGATGATGTTAATTGGGACAGTTATGATTTGGACGAATGGATATTTGATAAGAGTTATATAACTTTCTTGGATGTTCAACATCCTAGACATGTTACTGGTGATGAAGCACATTACCTCAATGGAATGATGCCAGTAGAGGGAGACCAGGTAACTGCAATGGCTGCTTCTGGTAATAGATTATGGGTTGCTTATAATGACACTCCCTCTGGGGAAGGCATAGGAACGATAACAGATAAACATAAAGTTCCTAGCACATTATTGTATAGTGGAGAACATTGGGAAGATTTAAGTGTTATTAATAGTGTTATTGTTGATGACAATGCTGTTATCCATTCTCTAAAAGATTTCAATGGTGCTTTATGGATATTTACAGATAGAGGAAGTTATGTTATACCAGATACACATAGCAATCCTGGTTCTTCTAATTTTAGAGTAATTAAAAAGTCAGACTTTGTTGTTCATAATCATCCTAATGATAGTGAAAGATTTCTAAGAATAGAAGGACGAATATTTGTATTGGGTCAAGATGGACTATATCAACACGACCCTAATCCTATGAGTACGCAAAACTTCAAAAAAATATCAGATGCCGTAGGGGATTTCTTTAAGTTTCATAAACAAACTGAAATGGGTTTGTATTACAACAAAACTGAAGAATCTATTATTTGTTATTCAAAAGTAAAGACAAGTGCTCCTCATGAAAGAAAATATACAGAGGTAGATGGAACCGTTAATGCATCAAAAAGAATTCATACAGTAAACTTCCATCTCCCCACTAAGTCCTGGTGGAGTTATGTTGAGTCTAGTCAGGATAGTGATAACTGGTATGAACAAGTAGATGATATTATTCCAATAGTAACTGACCCAAATGGTGGTAGTGGCTCATATACAACATATGCTAGTGGCAAATATAGTTTTGACCCAATAACATTGATGCTTAGAGATGCTGCGTCTGCTGGAAGTCCTAGTTTGAAACAGGTAGAAATTGTTAGATTGGGACATGTTTATGGTCCATTCACAACCGTTTCAAGTGCAGAGGAGTTGGCGTCACAAGATTCTGTTATTCAAACTTCCTGGCTTGGACAGTCTGAAGTGGAAAGATATTGGAATGAGGTCGAGATAGATTACATGCCTCCAATCCCAGCAGGAGATACTCATATTAAGTTTGAAATAAATATAGACAAATTGAATCCTTGGGCCAAAGAACATGGAACTGGAGGAACTCTTGATGATGCTAGTGAAGGCAATGCAACGCCTATAGCATTGGGTGAAGAGTTATCTTCAACAGTATATACAAAAGAAATAACATCAACTGTTTATGACAATACATCACAAGGAATACCGATGAGAGTTAAGATTCCAATTAAGGTTAAATCTGAATTTATAAGATTGAGATTAACTTTCTCTTTAAGGAATAATGATGGAGATATATTAAATAATGGAAAAATAGATACAGATAGAACAGCACCTAAAATAAACAAAATAACCTTTAGAACTAAATTTGTAGGTATAGATAGGAATAAATCTTAATGGATAAAAGATTAGCAAAAAAAGAACAAAAAGCCATAGATAGAAAAAAAGGAAGAACTATGGATATTCCCGTTATTAAAAATGGTGGATTAGTAATAGGTGCTAGAGAGGGGTTTAAGGAAACTAGCCCTACTAAAGAAGGTCAGGTTTTAATGGGTTCTGCTGAAAGCGATACTGGAGTGAAGTGGTCTAGTGATGTAAATTCTTCACGAATGAAAATCAGATTTGGAAAAGCAGGACAGTTTATTAACATGGAGCCTTACTTTTTGGAAGGGGAACAAACAATAGAATATAGTGGTGGGTACAATACTATAACAATAGTACATAAGATACCTAATTTATTATCTAACTTACTAGGTATTGGTAGTGTACTAGTAAATGACAATGGTGATGGTTGGCATTTAAACGTTGACGATGATGATGGTCACGATATAAGAATTGACGACACAAACCTTACAATAAAAAGATTAGCCAGTTCTAGTGGTAATACTATTTACTTTAGAATTATTTTATGGCTCAAAGAGGGTGTTTTAAAGAACAAAAACAGAGGGGAATAGTGTAAAATGAGTGAGATGAAGTATATTATGGTAGAAGCAACTTCCGGAAATACTAGTAAAGATGACATAAGAGAAATAGGACAATGTATGAGATTAATGCAAGATTACAATGAACGAGGTTTTTATAAACCTAATCCTGAACTTATGGGTTATCAAGGTTTTTCTGTACCCTCACAAGAGGAATATGAAACTTATATTGAGAATTTGCTTATTGAACCCGATGCTAAAATATATTATGCTAGAGAGAATTGTTGCGAGAAAGAAATAGTAGGTTTGGCTATTGGTGGCTTGACTGCTCCATTGCAAGAAAAACCACATAAAGCTTCTGGAAGAATATTATTTTTCTGGTCAAATCCAAAATACAGAAAAACCACAATGGTTAACAACCTATACAAAAAAATGTGGGGATGGTTTGCAGATAAAAAATGTATAAATGTTTCTATAACATTTAAGAGTTTCCAAAAAGATATAGTATCGTATTTTGAAAAGAAAGGATACACAATGAATAATGTAGAACTTGTTGGTCCAGTTAAGTTCTTGGAGGTAGTGTAATGGCTGGAGTTGTTGCTGGTGTTGGTAGTTTTATACAAGGTGCTGGAACTGCTTTAGTTAAAGGAAATATAACAGGAAGCATGGGACTTAAAGGTGTTCTCGCAACAGCAGGTAAGGCTATAACCACCTCAAAAGCGGGAGTATGGTTGCAAACAGCCGGTAATATAGAAAAGGCAAAGAAGTGGTGGGATGCCGGTAAAACTATTTACGATTTAAGAAAGCAAAGAAAGGCATACAAGAAAATACAAAATGAGAAATTACATCAACCAGGATTGGACTATGTTCAAAATCAAAGAAATGAAATGCTTGATATATTAAATACACCTAGAGGTGAGTTGACATCGGCATTCTCAGAACAAACATTGATGAAATATGGATTAAATCCTGATGTTATTGACGCCTCAGGAACTTTAGATAAAAGAGGTGCCAGGGCAAAGTGGGATGAACAAGTAGATTCCTTGTCAAGAACATTTGCTAGAACTGGTGTTCATGGCTCTGCTGCTATGGCTGCTGCTGAAGGTCAGATGGGAATACAGGCAGCAGGACTAGATGCTCAAATGGGACTTGCTATGGAAAAAGAGTTTGGAAGTCAGTGGAGTGCTTTGTATTCCAAACAAGACCAATTGCAAGGAACATTGCTTTCATATGAACAACAAAAACTGAATTGGGAAGCAGCAAAAAAGGCTGAGGTTGAATCAATGAAGAATCAATGGGAAGACGATATGCATGGTTTTGTAGAGGGAATGCTAGATTGGAAAAAAGATACAGATGCTAAAAAGAAAAAGGAAGCCGAAGAGGAAGCATTAAGAAAAGAGATTGAAGGAAGAATTGAAGGGGAAGGAGCATTTGAAGATATGTTAAAAGGAGGTGCTTCTGGACAAGGAAGTGTTGGACCTGAAGGAGATGTATACTAATGGGATTTTTAGATAATTTAGTAGATAGAATAAATTGGGCTGGAATGGACGAAGATGAAGCGGTTCAGGCTGTAATCGAAAGAGAAGTAAAAGGTAAAGAACTACCTGCTAATTTAGCAAAATACCAAGACAGTATAATGAATCTTGCAAATGATAAGCATCACCAAGATTACAACAGAGGCATGTTCTCAGGCGATGACAAAATAGCAATAAGGGCTGCACTACAAAGATATGTTAATACTAATAAACATTTAGCACAAGCAACTAGCGTATTAACAGACCCTAATGTTCAAAGTAGTCTTAAGACTTTTGATGTAGGTGAAGAGGCTTTAGACCAAGCATTTAGTGGATACTCTGCCCAAATAGAACATGCAGTAGGTGAACTAATGGCTCAAATGAATATTGCAACCATGAATAGCAATGGTGCTTTATCAATACATGATGGAGGTATATTTACTCCAGAAGAAGTTGATTTTCTATATGAAGCATTGGGAACTTACAATCCACAAATGAAATTACAAGCAGAACATGATGCTAATTTTGGAGGATTTAAAAACAGAACCCTTAAAGAAAGAGGGGAAGGTTTCTTTGACCCAAGCCATGAGAACTTTGCAGGAGGTTCTGCTTTAGCCAATCGACTTACATCTCAAGATAAAACAGATATCAGTATTGGTTTATTAGGTAGTGGCAAAGATACAATGCTAAAGATGATGGAAGCAAAGTGGTCAGGAAATGATGGAGTAATAGCAGAGATGACAAACAATTGGGTTTCTTCTATAGATAATTGTATTGCTAGTAATCAAGGTGTTCAAATGGAAGCAGGTGAAGGAGGGGCGATGGTTCCTAGAACTGCCCTTATAACAAAACCAGGTGCAGAATATAATGTTGAAACTGAGGTTGCAGAAGGTGGATTAGAAGGGGATGCAAAAAAAGTAAAAATAAAAGAAAGTCAAGTTGCTCAATATGTTACAAATGATAATGTAAATACCATGTGTTACTTGACCAATCAATCTCCTTGGGCTAAGGAAGGCTTTACTCAACATGATGCTAGAGTAGCAAGAATGTATGGAGTTAATTCTGATACTATTTTGGACCTCAAGAGAACCGGAGAGGCTTTCAATCGTATATTTGATGGGGATGGAAGTTATGTAAAAAGTCTTCAGAATGAATATTACGGTAGAGATAGTAGTAATACACATTTGATAGGAATGGATGTAGGAGGAATTGGGTCACAGAATATTGGCTCAGAAGGGATTCCAGTTAGTAATGTTGCTAGATTTGATAATCCTGCAGACAGATGGAGAATTATGGAAGCATTAGCATTATGGGAAGAATCTGGAATTCAGCCAACCTTTTTTAAATCTGCTGTTGGTGGTGCTCCAACTAGAATATCTTCAGATATATCCTTTGATAATTACACTTCTTTCATGCAGAAAAAAGATACAGAAAAGGGTGAGGAATATAGTTCATTTCCACAAGCCTATGCAAAAGGTGATATGGGCACTATTATAAATCTATTCAATAGACCTTCCGATGTTTTGAGAGCTGATTTTGGAATCAGACACCAAAGAGACGACCCACAGTTTTGGGAACAGGATGGTTTATTGGCAAAACAATCAACAAACAGAATGCAGAATTGGTTTATGAATGATGGAAATAAAGAAAATTTAGACAAACTGTTTACAGCATTTAAAACTTATGAAGATAGGATGGTTGACTAATATGGCTATGAAACCAGGTGAAAAATATGCAATAATCCATACGGATACAACTACGAATAGTCCACTTAGTACCTCAAATATGAATGGTCCTGCTACTCCGGATGAAATAAGTGCTCAAGACCAACCTCTTAAAAAAGATGTAAAGAATAAATTCTATATAGTAGATGGAAAGAAGATGGGACCTGATGAATTCAAGAACTATATGAAACGATATGATGAAGTTGAATATACGACTCAACATAAAAGACCTACCAAAAAAGGAAAGTATATTGGAGAGGGGGGCCCTTATTCAGAATATGATGCACAATCATCAGAGATATGGAAATCTTTTTCTGACTTTGTGACGAAAGGTATTCCTCCGACTCAAGCAATGATGGAAATACTAGACAAACATGATTGGGCTTCTCAAACAGCAGAACGAAGTACAGCCATTAAAAGAGTTGAACCTTCTAAAAGTGCCTGGGGTGCTATAGGAACTATTCCTTTCGATTGGAATCCAAGTAATGAATATAGTTTTTGGAACCATGGAGGTGCTGATTTGGTAATGGCAAAAGTATTGGCACCTATATTTAACAATGCCTTATCACTTTATTCAGAACAAGGCACTGACGCAGACACTCTTTCTAAAAGTTGGTTAAGAGCCGGACAAATGATGGTAGATGATGCTGGACCAGGTAGAGGTATTGGTGAAGCAAGAATTGGTTCAGAAGTTCTCAACCATCTAAAAGAATCAGGATTAGATGTATGGGATTGGGAAGAAGACAAACTAGGTGGTGCTGGAGAAAGAATGTTTCAAACATGGGGAGGAAAAAATGTTCTTTTAAACATGCTCGCTAATGCTGTTGAATTAACAACAGGAGGCAAGTTGAGAACAGCAAAGAACGTAGCAGTAGGGACTGGTAGATGGCTTGGAAAGAAAATTCCTGCACTAGGAAGTGCTGCAGCAGCAGTTGGAAACAGATTTCCTAAAATTGCAGGTATGGCTGGTAATTTTTTACTTAAAGGCTTAACAATAGGAACTCCCATGTATGTGGCAGCAAACTCAATGAAAGATGCTAAAAAAGGCTTTATTATCCCACCTAAAAAAGATGCTACACCACCTGATGACGAAGGCGGTGGCGGTGGCGGTGGCGGTGGTCTTGAAGAAGACTTAAAGTCAGAAGGAATACAGATAGACCCAGAGACGGGTATGCCATACATTCCTGGACAACCAGTTCCTGAAGCAGAGCCTACAGAAGAAGAAGCCAAGGAAGCAGGAGATATACTTGGCGGAACAGCATCATTAATGGGAGTAGAAAGACAGTTTGAACAACTAAGTCCTGTTTCTCAAGCAGGAATAGTAACTGCTTTAGGTATTGCAGGTGCTTCTTATTTGAGAAGATACACTGGTCCTTTGTTTCCTTTAATAAGAAATGCAATGAAAAACAACCCACGTATGGCAGCAACATTCAACAGTATTGTTCCTATGATGCTCCATGATGAAGAAATGAATATGAGAAGAGTAAATGAAATATCAAGAGAAAGCAAAGATGCCTCAAGGGATTCAATCGCTGAAGAAATAGTAAAACAAGAAGGTCAATAATATGGTCAAAATGACCAATGATAATATATCTCATCGATTTGTGAGGGAGTTGGTTGATAACAAATTCCAAAGTGCATTGACGAGATTGCAAGGCAATAGTCTTCCTATAACTTTTTCCCAGAGTCGAATAGATAATTTAAACAATAAAGATGTTGCAAATATACAAGCAGCAAGGTCACATGACTTTATTAGAGGATGGAGAAGTTCTTTCCTTGGTGGAGCCTTTGCTCAACCAGGAGATATCACAGAGCACGGAGGAACATCGTTTGCCCAAGATTTTGCTTATGGTACTGGACACTTCTTTGGATTTATGGCAGATATGCACCTGTTGGACGGAATGGGAAAGGCAGTTTCTACAGCGTTTAAAGGGGTTAGGTCATATCCCACCTGGAACAAACAGATAACAACATACTGGAATCAAAACCCGGACATGCGAAGGGGATTGGTTGGCTTGGGAATTGTAAAACCTTTTCGTAGTAACACTGCTTTTCTAGAGATAGGAAAGAAAAGAAAGAAAGGTTTATTTATGCCAAACAAAAACCAAGGTAAATTTATCGATGAGGCAGATGATATTTTTGAAGATATAAATAATCCTAACTATTGGAAAGCAGAGAATGGATATGCCAAAGTTCCAAAGCACATGGCACAAGACGCAACAGGAACTTTTAGAGATATTGTTCAACTAAGACCTGGAGAACTAATAAACGGTATTGTCTTTGGTGGAAAACTTGGTGTTAGGGATATGTGGACAGAATCTATTTTTACAAAGAAGTTTGGTGTAACAGATGAGTATGGTAACATCGTCATAGAACCTGATAATATTGATTGGGGAGAAGCAGTTAAGGCAGGATTTCTTGGTGCCAAAACTTTAATGCCTACTCCTGAATACGAACTATTACAAACTCCTTTTATAAGAGGATTTTCACAAGGTCCAATTATTCATGCTGGTGCTGGAATGATGAGAGGGTTAGTTGGATGGGGATATAGAGGACCTCACAGAGAACTTATGAAAAGAGTTATATCCGAAGGTGCTTTCTTTGGTGCTTTAGAGTCTATGGACTATGTGGGAGAAGAAGAATTTTGGCATAAGTTTGGAGTAGGTACTTTGGTTGGTGGACTATGGGCTGGAGCATTTCCTGCTCTTGCTCCACATGCTCTACATAGAGCAAAAGCATTTGGTAAAGATATGTTTGAAGAGGTTAAATCCAAAATCAAAACAAAAGAAGGAGCCAAAGAAGTAAAAGAAAAGGTTGAAGAAGAAAACAATATAGAGTTCTTAACAAAGAAATTTAGAGAATCCTTAAAGGAAGATGACCCTTTTGATGTAAATGTTATTCTGTTTGACAAATTATTAAAAGGGGAAATATCATCAGAAGATGTAATTCAAAATCCCTATATTAAAGAAAATCTAAAAAGATTATATTTAATGGTTAAAGATGTAGTTCCCGGTGCCAATTTAACAGATAGTAAAGCAAGAGAAAATAGACAATTATTAGAAGAAGTTGAAAGGCAGTTTGGAGAAGAATTAAAAGGAAAAGCATTCTCAGGTATGGAAGTTAAGACAATCACTACGACTGAATCTAAAAATAAAAATGTTGATTTGGAACTACTTAATATTGCGTTCAAGAATCCTAAACAAATGCCCAAAGGTTGGAAAACATTAAAGGCAGATGGAAGAAATATCTTTACCAAAATATATGAAGTTAATGGTAAAAGAGTTATGGTGAAGATGATGGAAGGGAACAACCTGCCAAAAGATATCATCGAAGGAGTAGGTAGAAGAGATATTGGAAAACTAAAAGAAAAACTCATGATATGGGAGGCTTTTAGAAGCAAAGACCGAGAAAAAATAGCAGATGCTCTTATCACAGATTCCTTTAAAGATTTAACCGATGAAACCGTAGGGCATAAACCAACGTTTGATGTAAAGGCATATAAGGATTTCCTAAAGGGAGAAGTTAAGTCTGCTGAAGAAAGAGCAAAAATAAGACGAAAAGAATTAAAAGAAATGGAAAAAAACGCCTCTGAAATATTTGAGGATTTCTTTGTGGGTGAAAAACGTGCCGATATAAAGAGGTTAATTGAGAAATCAACAAACCCTCAAGCTGCTTCACTAGGTGTTCTTACATCTCTGGGTAAAGAATTACCTAAAGATGTAAAAAAATTAATTGCTAAGAATCTAGGAATAAGGGTTAAAGATATAAATAAAATTCTTAAATCTAATATTTTTGAAAAATGGAATAAGGAAAACCCCAAGTATGAAAGTGAGGAATTAAAAATACCTGATGGTTACGCTGCAGATAATGCTGATGCTATGAGGATGAGAAGAGAGGGAATGGAGATTGTCAATCTTATTCCGGGAACAAATCGTGTTGATGTAAAAAAATATCAAGAAGTTGCAAATAAGGCTGTTAAGTCACAACAGAGAAGGATACAAAGAAATAAAGATTTAAGAAGTGTTAAGAGAAAAGATGGCACTTACTATATGACACCCACACATAGAAGAACAAACAAGATGAATAGTATTAAAGAGTGGAACCTCTGGAATCGACTAATGGACAGATATGAAGAAAACCCTCTCTTGTTTAAATTGATAGAAAATATGGGAGGTGAGGATTGGTTTCGTGTTAGCAACAACGTTAACAGAAAAGAAGTCGGAAGTAAGAATAAAGTTCTTGAATTGATGATGGATACTCATCAGGCACATAGATTAAAAACAAATCGTAAAGCTGAAAAAATGGCTATTGAAGCACAAGAGATAGTAGATAATATTAACTTTCAATTTGCAACCGATGGTGTTGGCAACTTCAAAATAAACTATAAGAAAAAAGGTGATAAATATATTTACAATTTAAATGGAAAAGAATATACGAAAGAAGAACTTTTAAAAAGAATCCAAACATCAAAAGAATATCGAAGCCTATTAAAAAATGCTGACTTACCAGATAAAGAATTATTAGACAGTGCTTTAGAGGACTTTAAAAGAAATGACGAAATAAATTTTTCTTTAAAGTTACAACAACTTCTTTTAAGACAAAATGATGCCCCATCTGCTTTGATTGGATTAGAGACAACGAAGAATATCAAGTCCTGGTTTAAGGAAGACCCTAAAAGATTAGACAGTTTTATAAAAGGGTTACAAGATGTTCTTGTAAGTGAACAGCAAGACATGATTCGTTTGAATAAAAACGGAGAAGCAAGACAGGTCACTGATAAAGATATAAAATTAGGTCAAGAGGTAATGAGTGACTTAATTCGTAAGTTTTTTGATGCCTCTAATTTAGAAACAGACTTTCAACAAATTCCCAACTTTAAAGATTTAACTACTTTTTCTTTCCTCAACTCTGATGCTTTTGAAAATAGTATGTCTCGAAGTGTTAGACCATTAGATTGGGATGCTAAAAAGAAATCGTTTATAGAAAGATTCTCTATAGCTAAACAAGTGGACGACCCTAGTAAAAAAGAATTGCGAGATGTTATTACAGATATGTTTGACTTTTTATTGGAAAGCGATATATCTATAGGTCCCACATACAAAACAGGACAAGAAGTAATGAAGTCCTTAGATAAAAAGAGATTCTATGATACTGCTTTTCCAGTAGCCAGAAAAATGGTTGAAAGGATGTTCGAAGATTTGGTGTTTAATGGTTCTTATAAGAAACCCGTAGAGGTTGATTCCAAATATTTTCCAGAAGACTTTGTAGACATGGTTGCTAGGAAATTCGGAACTCTTGATAGAGCCACTGGTAAATATAAGATTAACGATATGTCTGTACAAAAAGCATCTAGAGCATTTGCTCAACACATGTTATTTAAAATGATGGGAAAGAGTAATGATGCTAAGTTTTTTGCTAAAAAAATGGGACCTAAATTTGAAAACCTAAGTAATGAAATGGGTGAGATGTATTTTGAATATATAAAAAAGTTGGCTAAAACTTATGCTAGAGAATTAGGTGTTGAAAAAGGCACAGAATTGGAAGGCTTAATAATATCTGAAGTTGATGCATATGTACAAAACAAATTAAATTTCTCAACAAAGACTATGGTTGATTACATGGAAGCTTTATTCAAGGGTGATTGGTCTAAAGAAAGTCTAAAGAATTTCGATGAAAGCTTTAAGCAGTTTCTTGAAACAAAAAATAGAGAAGCCAGACAGCAGTTAGGTAGCTTAATGCAAGATTTTGAAAAAGCAAAAGAAGCAAGATTAGAAGAGGAAATATTTAGAGAGTTAGAAAGAGATTTTGATTTAAAAAAAGAAAACAGAACAGAAAGAGAATTAAAGGGTTTAGAAAACATAGACCCAGAAACTGGAGAATGGAACCCTGATGCTGGACAAAAAGCATTTGAGATTACAGATTCTAATACAGGTGAGACACATGTCTTTTCAGAAGGTGAAATAAAAGTCACAGAAATCAAACGTCCTCAAGTCGGAGAGCCAACCCATGTTGCATTAGTACCTACTAAAGTTTTTGAAGATGGATGGCAAGGTGGAAAGGTTATAGGAATACCTATGGAGAAAAGAAAAGATGGTTCCTTTAGCACGTTTCAAAGTGGAGACATAATTGAGTTATCTATAGATACCGAAAAAGGAATAACGATGGCAGCAGGAGAGACTTATGAAGGAAGCAAACCGGTAGCCAAGCAGGGAACTCCCTTATATACAAAACAATTATTAGACCATGCACAGCGTGTATTTGAAGAGTCTATGGAAACAATCGATTGGATGACTGGATATGGTTTTGATAGAAAGATGCCCAGATTTGCTAATTTAGACGGTTCACTTCCCAAAGCAGGAAGAAAAAGACATAGTTTTATTTCTGAAATGAGGTTTATCAGTGGTGGTCAAGTTGGTGCTGATTCGATTATTATTGAAGCAAAAAATGCTGGATATAAAGCAGGAGGAACTGTTACCTATTCAAAAATGCAAGTAGCATATGACAAGAAAGGAAAGAAAAAGAATGTAAAGAACTCACAATTGATAAAGGAAATGGAGGATATGGGTATTGACTTCATACCACATGAATCAAAAGCAAGTTCCGCTTCAGCAGAATACAGAAACAGAACCTTAAGAAACATAAGAGATTCAGATGTAACGATTAACTTTTATGTTCCTACTAAAGAAAATTATGAATCCAAGGGTATGAAGTTAACCAGAGGTGACCCTATAATAGAGCAACAGTTCGGTAAGCCATCTGTTAAGTGGCAATCTCATAGTTTTAAACCAAGAATAGATGCGTGGCACCCAGAGACTGGTTGGCTAACTCCAAAAGAATTAGCCAAACTATTATTAGACTACAGAAAATCTTATGGTGAAGATTTTGTAGTAAATCTTGCCGGAAACTCAGCACTTGCCAAACCAGAAAATAAAAAATGGTTTGATAAAAATAAAGAATTATTTAATGAAGCTTTAAAGTTGTTAAGAAGAGAGCAACCTATAACTATATATAGAGAACCAGGATATAAACCTCAAGGTGGAAGAAGGGAAAGATATTTAAACATTCATTCCAAATCTCCTGGTGCTGAAAGGGAATTAAGCAATCTTGCACCAAGAAAATTTACATTTGATGGTAAAGAATATGTGAGTGTTGAACATGCTTATCAAACATTAAAGTCTGGTAAGTTTGATGAAGCAACATATAAAGATAAGGGATGGGAAAAACCATATGCAAAAGTCGCAGGAAAGAAAAAGGCAGATAAGGCCAACAACATTTCGCTGATGAAGAAATTGTTGAAAGCATCCCTTAATCAGAATCCTAGAGCAATGGGTATGTTGATTTATACAAATGGAAGAATACTTACACATCAAGTTAAAGATAAGTTTTGGGCAGAATGGTTTCCTAAATTATTATCCGATATTAGATTCAAACAATTGAATCCAAAAGACCCGAACCTTATGACTGTAGATGAATGGGAGAAAAAAGCAAAAGAACTTTCAGAAACATATGGAAAAGACTGGGGCATTGCTGGTGATAAAGACCCACCAAAAAGAATACCTCCTGTTACAAAGGGACAAATTAATAAAGTTAGAGAAAAGATTAAAGGTTTAGATAAATCTGATTCTGATTACCAATCGAAATACGATTTGTTGGCAACTGAAATTCAGACTTTATTAGCACCTTATAAGGATATGGCAAAGACTACTGGTCCAATGATGATGCTGTCTCCTGCAACAGAAACAGGTAAACAAACAAGACCCAAGCCAATAAGTCAAAGAATAAAGATGATGGGTTATGAAAATATTCAAGGAAGAGAAGTGATGACATCTGAACTTATTGAAGAGGGTCTTAAAACATCTACAACACAAGATTCTAAAAACTTTGAAAAAGTAAAAGTGGGCAATATCATGTATGTAGATGTTATGCAAGAGTCGAAAGGGGGGGCTGTTTATCCTACAGGAAGAAGAGTTCTAGTTGAGATTACAGATGTACAGAAACATAGCACTTCAAGAATTGGTGGTTCAGGAAGTAAAAAGAGATGGGAGTTTGCTAAAAAATTGTCTGAATCAGAACAATGGACACCTGAATATCTGGAAGACAATGTTATTGGAAAAGGCAAAACAACTATTCATTTTAAGCATTTGCCAGACCATAGACAGATTGATGCTTGGATAGCAGAAAGAATTCCCCGCGATGATTCTCCAAGACATATAAAACTATATTCCGATAAGTTAAGAGAGATGATAAATCAAGCCGACCAGGGTCTTCAGGGAATAAAACAAAAAGGAAAATCTGCAGCACCTGGGCAATTCACTATGGCTAAAAATGATTATATTCCTATGATAGGTAATCATGGTATTAGGACAAGCAGAGAACAAGTTCCAATACCTGGTGGCAAAAAGAAATGGCAACAAGTTTATTTCTTAACAAAAAATGGAAAAGATGTGAAGTATACCAAAGGAGCAGGTCCTGCTAAAAAGATTTGGTCTAAGAAGAAGAAAAAAATGATAAACAAAACTGTTTCTGTTGGAAAGGGTAAGAATCAAAAATGGGAAGTTGTAACGGAAAAAAGAGTAAGACTTCCTATTCAGCACCTTGTTAAAACTTATGAATTCAAAACCGAAGGAAACTACAAAAAACAAGTTCTTACAGACAGAATAAAACCTAAAGAAGGTACAGTTCCTCCAGCATTGGCTTCAATATTTAAAAAAATATATGGAGAAAAGGGATATAAAAAAGCATTTCCTAGTTGGGGAGTTGAAGCAAAACCTGGTTTAAGACTTCCTGGTTGGGGAGAATTGTCAGCATCAGATTTAATGAGTGGACTTAGCAGTCCCTCAATTAAAGGTATTGCTATAAAAAGAGGCAACGCTAGAAAAGTAATTGACACAGAGGGCAATGCTACCGATATACAAAATGTTGAATTTCATCCTTTAGTTTATGAATTCTTTGAGGGAAGAGGTCAAAAGGGAAGGGTTAAAGTTCAAAAGATTCATGATAATTTTGAAGAAAATAATCTTAGGTCTCCAGAATCAGATGGTTTTCTTTTAAAAAGAACAGGCAAAACATTAACACAAAAAGAATTTGCAAAAGATTTATTTGAGAATTTAGAACAAAATATTGGCTCTACTGTTCCTGAAATATTAGCAAGAATGTTTGAATCTAATGTGACATTTAAAGTGAAAAAACAAAACCTTTCACCTGAACACAAGATGACATTAATTAATGACTTTGCTAATTTGAGTGATTACTATAAGCAATACCAACAAGGATTAATCACCAAGGCAGATTTCTTATATAGAGCAAGTAATCTAGGGAGACTTATCAGTACTTCAAAATCATATAACCCTCAGTTCAGAGAGATATACAACTGGAAACCTAATGGACGAAAAACTAAAGAACAATTAAGGTTAGAAAATGCTATTAAAAATAATACTAAAACCATTAGAGAAAGAATGTTTGATTTAATATTTAGAAGTGCATACGATATAGGCTCTTTGTTTAAATCTGGAGAACTACACCAATTTTCTAGAGAGTTATTAGGTAGCAAAGAAATATACAAGTCATTTATCCCCACCGGTAAACAGAAATTTAAAAGAAGTCCAGAAGATTTTGTTAAAAGATTTTTTAAAGATGTAGAAAGATATGTAGGAAACATAAAACAAACTCATCCTGAAGATTATATACATTTTCAAAAAATGAAAGGTCTTTATGAACTTTATAACAGAATGGGAAGCAAAGCAAAAATCGACCTTATCGATGTATTAGAACTCAAAGAAGATGTTCGTAATATTCCATTTCTGTTATTGAAACAATTAACAACTACCGACAGAAACAAAAGTGGTATTTACTTGCCAGAAGAACATTATGAAGCAGGAAATGCTTTACCTCATGTATTGCATTTCATTAAAACAGCAGTATTAAAACAAAAAGAAATACCTTTGTTTTTTGAGAAGTGGCAATTAGAAGGGTCAGAGGTTAAAGATGTAAGGGAAAACTTATCAATAAAACTAGACACATTTAAACGACAGGATGGCGGATTAAACTATTCTTGGAATCTGTTTCTTAGAAACAAGGCAAATGATGTTGGTTCTTCTTCTCCAGACTTCTCTGTTGTTGTTAATCCGAAGAGCAAAACAATGTCTGAAAAAATATATACTACAGAGTCATATTCAATTGATAACTTTTTAAAGGTTTTAAGAAGAGCAGGAAGAAAAAGACAAGAAGATATTGATGTTGATTTAACAATGTCTCATCAAGCATTGGAAGAACATGCTAGAAATTATTTAAGATATCTTAAGGAAGGCAAGATGGATGAGGCTGCACAAAGCAAAAGTGAAGTTCATGAAATACTTTCTACTATTATGGATGGTGGAACCAATCTTGTTAATTTAGAAATTGTTGATAAGAATGGTAATCCTAGTTTTAATTTAAGAAGCAAGGCAGGGCAGGTTTGTGGTTCTCCTTGTCCTCCAGGAACATGGCTAAAAGAAAGATTAGAAAATATTAAAAATTGGATTGCAAAAGAAAATACACATTTAGCAAGAGGTGTTGACAATCTCAAGAATTCAACAAATAAGTTTACTCGATTATCTAATGAGGCACATGGAATGATTGTTGAAATGAGGGCTGTCTTGCCAGAAGCGTGGAAGAGAGATTTAATAATACCTTCTACACTTATTACTGCTGGTGCTAAGAAGAGAGGAGAGTCTGACTCTGCTTATCTGTTGAGACGAAGAGGCGAATTGTATGAAGAATTTTTTGGAAAGAAAGGAAAATATGTTGATGACCCTAATGTAATTATTTCTAAAACTATATTCAATGAGGCTTGGACTGCTGCACAAGAACAAGGAAGAATCCTTATGGATGGAATGGCAGACTTAAGGAGTGTCAAAAAGAAAAACATAAAAGAGTGGACAGACTATGGAGAATTTCTACAAGAAATAGTAAATGAACATGATGTTCCTTATTATTGGAGTCAATTACTTTTACCTTCTCCTAATACTTCTAAAGCAGAGTTTCAAAGACAAGCATCAGATTTTTACAGAATCGTTGCTCCGAAAAGTTATGAAATAAAAGTAAACGACTTGATAAAAGAATTAGATTTTGTTATGGAAAATAATTTAAGTTCATTTAAACTTACAGAAAAGTCTGATGTAAAAGGTAAAAATATACCTAGTAGTGTTAAGGTGTTATTAGATTCTCCATTCCTTAAGGATGAAAGATATAGACAGACAAAAAAAATTAAAGTAAAACCAAAATTTAAAAAAGGAAAGAAGGCAAAGGTTCAATATAAAACCGTTGCTTTTGGTCCTACTTTAGGTGGATTGCTTAAAAAAACATCAAAGATGTCCAACAAGCAATGGTATAAGAATCTTAAGATTGCTAAAAAAATCCTAAAAGAAAAGGTTGCTAAAGATATAAAGTTATTGCAAGACATTAATATAAAAGAATTGACAGGCTCTCTTACGAAGGGAGATAAAGACTTAAGAGGGGGGCTGCTTCAAGGAAGACACTATACCCCAGGGATAGAAAAAAGAAGAATGATTGATTATGCTTTTGGAATAACTGAACTTGATGCTGAATTAAAAAAACTACAAAAGCAATATCCAAAAATATTTGACAAGATACAATTTCAAACTGACCCCGCTGTTCAACTTGGAACTTATTATGCATCTCAAGGTAGAAGTTGGGACAATGCTCTTCTTGTAAGTTATATGGAAGATAAGCCAATCAACCTAAGAAATAAAAAAGATAACAAGCCTGAAGATACTGGATATTATCAAATAAGTAAAGACTACTTGTTAACAGAACTTAGGAATGGTGGAGACAAAAAGATGACAACTCTGTATGACTATCTTATTGCACATGGATTCACCAAGGCAAAGGGTTGGAAGAAAAAATTAAAAGATTCAAAAATGAGAAAAGAATTAGAGAATGCAAGACATGTTAATGAAGTGATGGATGCTATGGAAGGTTATAACGATTATGTTCCAATAAAAGAATCCACAATGAATGCTTTCTCTAAAAGAAATGGTGCAAGGGTTATTGTGTTTAAGGATATGGCCGACAACTATAACAGAATGTATGAAGTCATGGATATAGAAAAGACTGAGGGATATAAGCAATGGATTGAATGGAGTTATGACATTAAGAGATTGATTATGTACAATCCATTATTCCATGGTTGGAACTTGGGAATAAATGCTTTAGCAACTCAAGGATTAGATGGTATACCAAAATCAGAACCCGAACTCAATGAAATGAAAAAGCTAATGAGATATATTGCTAAAAGGCATGGCTGGACTAAGAGACAAACAAAAAGAATTGAAGAACAAACGTTAGATGACTGGGATATGACAGGACAAGTGATGCAAGGTTTGAGTACTGCTTGGGAAAAGAATAAGAATCCTAAGTTAGCATTAAAGATGCCGGTTGATTTGTCTCATCCTATGTATCAGGTGATGGTTGATTTTGGATTCCCTCTAGGGAAATCATTAGATTTAGGTTCTGGAGACTTGATGGCTATTGATAAATCTACTGGAGAAACGTGGAAGCAAAGAATCAATAAGCAATTAGGTTATGAAGTCTTTGGAGATAAGGTCAGAAATTTCTTTGATGATATTCTATTTGAAACAATGTCTCCTGCTTTTGAGGCAACTATATTTTATAGAACGCTTCACGAAAGTATGAAGAGTTTAAAAAAGAAAGGATATAAAACAAATGAGGCAAGAGATTTAGCAGGAGGTGTTGCTGAAAGAATTGCTACCATAATGTCTGGTAAATTGCATAAGTTAGATTTACCTAAAGTTGCTGCAACTTATGGTAGAGGATTATGGTTTGCTCAAAACTGGACAATAAGTAATGCTAAAATTCTTTTAGGAATGTTTGGACAGGGTAATGTTCTTCCTGAGCATGATGTTACAGGAAAAATATTACAAAGACACTTTACAACAAATGTTATGAAATGGATGTTCTTCAAGTGGCTGTTTTCTCAATTGTCAAATATGGCTGTTACAGGTAAACCTACTTGGGAAAACGAACCTGCCAGAAGAGATAGAGTTGCTGTTATGACTAATCCTGAAGGTGGTTATTACTTTATAGATGCGAACAGATTCATTAATGACCTTTGGAACTTTGCTAGACCAAGTGCTATGAGTGGAGGTTTGGCTGGTGGTATTATGGCATCTGGACTTGCTCCTGGTGGTACTAAATTAATGGCAGCCGCTTTGGGAACTACTGTAGGTGGTGCTATTGGTGCTGGTGTATCAAAACCTGCTAGTGAGTTTGCTAACAAATGGTTAGGTTTACCACATTCAGAAAATGCTATAACTCCTCAATTGGAAACAATTGGTAGAAAGTTACATCCTCTTGTCACTTTGGCTCCTGCTCTTGCGAATAATGTTAATGCTTGGTCTAAAAGAGAGGTTGTAAGTGGAGACCATAATTGGGCACAACAAGGTATGAGCATAATGGGAGAAACAATCGCACATCTTACTCCAATTAATAACAATCAGATACTTACTGACTCTGGAACTTTTACAGATTTGCTTACTGGAGTTGATTGGAGAATGGCCGCAGGATTGGGTCTTGGTTTCTGGGTTTCTAAGAGCAGAAATGTAAGAAGTTACGCAGCACGACAAGGTGAGTTAGAATCTAGGTATCGAAGAGCAATATATAAAATTCAAGGAAATCCTAATTTGAGTGAAGACACTAAGGATAAAATGATTGATAACGAAAATGCTCGATATCAAAAGAATAGAGAAAGACTCATGAAGGAACTAATGGAATATATAGAGGCTTATAGAAAGGAGGCTAGATGACTAGCAAAATAAAGAAGTGTAACAAAACTGTTTCACGAATAGATATCCCATACAAAAAAACAAAAGATTGGGAGCATTTTGTGTTACTTACAGCAGACCAACATTGGGACGCTGTAGAGTGCGATAGAGCACTATTGAAAAAACATTTTGAAGAGGCAAAAGAAAAGAATGCAGACATTCTTATTTTCGGAGACTTCTTTGATGTTATGGAGGGAAAGTATGACCCTCGCAGGAGAAAGGGAGATATCAGACCTGAACTTAATGTGGATAACTATATGGATGCATTAACAGACCAAGCGTCTGATTGGTTATTGCCATATGCTAAAAATATAAAATTTATTAGCAGAGGTAATCATGAGGTTTCAGTATTAAAGAATCAAGAGGTAGATTTAACTGATAGGTTAGTGACCATGCTTAACTATAAAGGCAATACTAATATTGTTTCTGGAACATATAGAGGTTATGTTTTGTATAAGTTTGAAAGGACAGAGAGTGGTGGAAGACAAAAGGTGACATTGGGCTATACACATGGATATGGTGGTGGTGGTCCGGTTACCAAAGGAACTATTCAGGCAGGTAGGAAACAGATATATATGGCTGATGCCGACATCATAATACAAGGTCACATACATGAGGCTTGGACTATGGAAATAGTCAGGGAGAGAATAGGTCCAGCACCTAGTCATACACCTAGACTTGAGGTATGTACCCACATACAATTACCGACATATAAGGAGGATTATGCAGATGGCGATAACTGGCATACACATACGGGCAAACCACCTAAACCATTGGGTGCCTATTGGCTACGATTCTTCTGGGACTGGAGAGAACAGAGAATTAAGTATCAAGTGCTTAGAGCAAACTGATTTAGAGAACTTTAGTCTTCGTTGCCATTTTGCTAGTGATGAAGAGTACTTACAGTACTTAAGTACTAAGTAGTTTTATAAAAACATAGTATAGTACTAGTACTATGTATGGTACTAAAGAAAAACCTAGTAAGGTACTACTTACACCATTTGGAAAGTTTATTCCTTATGGTACTGACTTACCTGAATTTGAAGACTATGACATAGAAGATTGGTGGGCAGTACTAATGACAATAGTGGTAGCAAATCAATTGTATATGGATGCTGGAACTCATTTGGTTATCATTGACTATCCAGAAAGGTTTTACTTTGAGATAATAGTGCCGGAAACCTTTTATGCTATTCGTGGAGATGGCACTTATGTAGCAGATACACCTCAGTATCCATATGAGGTAGATGAAGAAAATACCTATTTCATACATACTTTATCATAATCTAATATATAATAACTCTTGTGGAGCAACCACAATCAAAATTTATAGGAGGTCAATATGACTAAGAAAGGAATGGATGGTGTCAAATTACAAGTGATACTACCAAGAGATTTAGTAGAAGACTTAAATGGATGGGCAGATAAGATTGGTATGCCTTTAGGTACACTGCTAAGAACAATATTAATTTGGGCAAAGAATAAGGGAGATTTCCCACTAGCACCAAATGTGGATTTAAACAAAATGAGAGGTGGAGAGTAATGGATATTTTTGATAGACTAAAAGCACCTTTTTCCCCAGAGGACATTGAGTTTAGAGTGGGGTCTACAACTAGAGATAAAAGCAAAGGACTAGCATTAGCATATGTTACATCTAGAGCGATTATGGATAGGTTGGATTCTGTAGTTGGACCAACAGAATGGCAAAATGAAGTTAAGATTCATGAAACTGGAGTTGTAGCAACATTAACAATTAGAGTTGGTGGAGAGTGGATAATGAGGCAAGATGGTGCTCAATTCACAAACATAGAGGCATTCAAGGGTGGTATATCTGATGCCTTAAAGAGAGTAGCAGTACTATATGGTATAGGTAGATATCTATATTCATTACCACAAGAGTGGGTAGAACTTGACAATGGTAGGATGAGTCCTCAAACAATCAAAAAACTTAGAGCAAAACTAGGTGGAGTAAATTACACTCCAAAGAAGAAAGAGGGTGGTATGTCACAAGCATATGCCGAACAAGAACAACTAGAACTCAAAGAGGTTAAGTTGGAAGATTTACCACCAGTAGATGTTTCAAAAAAGGTAGCACAAAATGTAACAAAGCACAAAGAGGTTGACTATAGTGATTCACCACCAATAAACGCAACTAGGGAATATGATTTACCGGACCCGATTGAAAGCACAATGAATGAACTAGGTGCTACAGAAGTGACTATTAATGATACACCTTATGGTAAGGCAAGTGCTAAACAACAGAATATGTGTAACATAATCATTGAAAGGATACAAAAGAAAGAAACAAACTTTAATCAAGTAAGTTTCTGCGATAACTACGATACACCTAAAGCAATGATTGAGGCACTTATTGACTATGCGTGTAACATAGGTGTTTGGACTAGAAGAGGATGAAAATAACGAATCACTTTAATCTACCTCAACCTTTAGTTGATAGTGTTAAGAGTGATGAGTGGTATGAAAAGGGTGATTGTGATATATCAGTCACCCAACTCATTGGACCACCTCAAATAAGATTACTATCAGAAAAGCACAAAGATGAATTAGAGCAAGATGTGACAGATAGAATCTTTATGTTGTTTGGTTCGGCAGTACACAATATTCTAGAGAAAGCAAATACAGAGGGATACATAAATGAAAGAAGATTTATATCTACTGTAGATGGAATCAGAATAGGTGGACAAGTGGACTTGATACACATAGAAGATGGAATACTTTATGACTATAAGACCACTAGTGCTTGGAGCATAATCTATGAGGTCAATGGTAAACCCGAATGGGAACAACAGACTAATTGCTATGCTTGGTTAGCAGAACAAGAGGGAGTGACAGTCAATGAAATAAAGGTTGTCTGTATCCTTAAGGACTGGAGTAAAGGACAAGCAGAGAAGAAATGGGATTACCCACAACAACCAGTAGTAACCCTAACAATTCCTAAGTGGAGCAATGAGAAAGCAACAACCTATATCAATAGTAGGGTTATGCTACACAAGACTGCTCAAGATAGTGGAGTACACCCCCCATGTTCGGCAAAAGAAAGATGGGCAAGAGATGGAAAAATAGCAGTTATGAAACCGGGAAGGAAGACTGCCTTAAAACTGTTTGATGAAAGAGATAATCAAAAAGCCTATGAAATGTGTCAAAAAGTTCCAGGTGGCTATATTGAGCATAGAATAGGTAAAAGTGTTAGATGTGAGGGCTACTGCCCCGTGTCTAGATTCTGCCCACAATGGGCAAAAATAAATGGAGGTTAATATGGAAATTATTAATTATATTGAAGAAACAAATTTATGGATACCTTTGGTAGCGTTCTTGCTATTTAAAATGTATTCTTGTAAGAAGTGTAAAAAAGGTGGTAAGAGTGTCAAGGGAAAATAGCATACAATTACCATTACCCAAAAATGTTCCTAAGTCATTCAAGGAAATAGAAAGAAACCTAGAGAATCTCTTTACGAAATTAGATTCATATAGGGATAAGAATCCAAAAGTTTTTAATGAATTTTTTGATGATATTGAGTCTTTATATTTAGAAAGTATGTCTTTAGATGGGGAACACAAAAGGATATTACAATCTATAACCTATTTTGTATGGGGGCAGATGATGACAATTTTAAAACATGGAGATTTTAGAAATGAGTAAGAAAAAAGTAGTAGTTTGTATGCCGGTGCAGAATTCCGTTCAGGCAGATACTGTTCAATGTTTAATAGATTTGCTTGGCCATAGAAACGTCATAGGACGGGCACAAGTTACGGGAACTCTAGTGCATAAAGCAAGAAACAAGTTGATTGAGTCTGCTTTAAATGGATTTAAGGACGCAACACATATATTGTTTGTAGATGACGATATGGTGTTCACCAATGATGATTTAGATAAACTTTTAGATTCGGGAAAAGATGTCATAGGTAGCGTTTGCGTTGAAAGGAATCCACCTTTTCACCCTTGCCTTGTTCCAAAAGATAAGGACTGGAGTAATATGACAGACCTATGGGAGAAGAAAAAACCTATAAAAGTAGAGGCAATAGGTATGGGCTTTACTTTGGTAAAGATTGACATACTGAAGCAAATTATGGAGAAAGTGAAGCAACCATTTTTCTTTGAAAAAGATTCAGAGTATGGGGAAGATTTCAATTTCTGTTCGCTTTTAAAAGGGGAAGGAGAAACGGTATGGGCACATTGTGATTCGCAGGTCGGACACATATCAAAACTTGCTGTTTCATTACAACATTTTTTGTTCAATCTAAAACAGAATCCTGCAACAGAGGAATTAAGAAAGGAGATATTCTCTGAAGATAAAATTCAAGAGAGTTAGTTTGTCTGAGGCAACTGAGGAGTATTTAGGTACTTTTTCAGTGGGCGTAAAAAAGGCAAGTGAGATGTTAGGTATGAGTGAAAGCACTTTAAAAAAAAGTAAAATTCCTCATACTCTAACTCTTGGTGGGCATAGGAGATATAATCTTATGAATTTGGTAGATGTTATTACTGCTTTAACAGACAAAAAAACCTTATAACAGAATTAATGTTTATAATCTTTTCCGTTTCTAACGGTTAAAATTTTTTTATCCTCAATAGGACTTACATCATTTCTGAATGCCTATTAAGGGGTTTACTTATTTTATTAGAAGCATATCATTGCTAATATTACTAATATTTCAATCATTTCTCTTCCTCCTTGTATGCTATTGCGTCTTCTATGTATCCTTCTTCCTCATGTTCCCATTTTCCTTTTATTATTTGTACAACATTTCCAGTTGCTAGGTCGTGGTCCCATATGAATCCACCGTAGTGTGCGTGTAACCATTCCCATCCCATATGGTGTGCTGCACTGTCTTGCCATTCTTGTGTAGCGTGTGGGTTGCCTTGTTTGTCAAAACCATGTTTTAGTTTTCCCTCTTCATCTACCCACATTGTGTATTCAGTTCCTGGTAGGTTTTGTGCCATTCTACAATCATCTCCTATTAGTTCTCTAACTCTTTTTAGTGTTATGAATTCGTCATCGTATGAGTGAAGTGTACAACATTCTTCTTCTGTTATTCCATCTTCCCATTCTTCTGGTGTTACCCATTTCCATACTTTATATACTGTTTTAGCCATTGTTTTTCTCCATTTCTCCATAATGTCTTGCTAGGTCTGAATAGTTGTTTAATATTGTCCAGTATGAGACTGGTGAAAGTTCTGCGTCTGCTGCTGCTTCCGGCCAGTCCATCATCATATTCCATGCTCCATCGTATTGGACTTCTCTATATCTATTAAACATTGCTTTTGTTATAAGTATGTTTGATTTTCCTTTTTGTTTTATGTATGTTTTTGTGTATTTGTTATCGGCACATTGTATTACCAATCCGTTTTTTGTTACTTGTATATCCTTATTTTTAATTTTGTTGCTCATATTCTTTTATCTCCTTTAAATGTTCTTTACAGCATTCTTCTACTGTATCTCCATTGGTTACCCAATCCTCAAATTCGTATCTGTCTGCCTCATCTCCACATTCGGGACAGTGTAGCCAGTCTACTAATTCCTTTTTGTATATTACTTCTGGATAGTCATCTCTACCTTTTTCAATCAAATGTCTTTTTTCTACCACTACTCCGACATTGTAATTTTCATCTGATAGGAATACATTTCCACTATCCATATTGAAGCATAGTCTTACCTTGCTGTCTTCTAGTATTTTTGTCTTGTTGTTCTCTAGGTATGCTGTTAGTAAGTCTTTTGCCTCTTCTAGTTCTCTTTGTCCAAACTTTGCTAGGTCTTCTGTTACTACCATATTTCAAATCCCTCATTGGCTTTTAAGAATTTTAAGAAATCTTCTGCGTTTTCCCACGTGAACGGGTAATCGTTAGCTTTCTCTCCATATTCTTCGTCTATCCAATCAAAGAAATCATTCATATGTTCTTTGTCTTTTTCTTTTAGACACCACTCTATTGTGTCAATTACGTGTTTGTGGTATTCTTTTTTGTATGTTACTCCGTCATTTGCATGACCTTGATTGTTTAAATCTCTCCAGTTTTCTATGAATTGTGTGTGTCTTATGTCTTCAAAGTCTTCTGGATATGCACTTCCTAGTTTGTTTTGTATTCTATATAGTTCTTCTCCTTGTGCTCCTATTAATAGCCATAGTTTTCTCCACCACCATACATTATTTCTAAAGTATTCTCCTTTTTCGTTTTTTGGTTTTATTCCATTTATATCAAATCCCATTTATACCTCCTTTTATTGTTTTTGTTATAAAGATTTGTTCTAGTATTTTGAATAAGTAAAAGTTAATTAGTAAAAATAATAATATTTCTAACCAACTAGGCTTTCTCATCTTTTTCTTCTGTTACTGTTATTGCTTTATCTGTTGTAGGTCCTTTTTGTGATAAATCATTTGTAAGTAGTCGTAAGAATTTTAGCAAGTGTGTCTTTACTTGCTCTTGTATTTTTTCTCCTGATAGGTTTTCAAGATAATCACTTATAGGTTTGTCTGTATCTATGTAATCATCTAGGTGTTCTTTGAAGTCTTCACCTATCAGTTCTCTTACTTCTTCTTTGTTTGGTATGTCGTGGTCGTAAGCAATGTCGTGCCAGTCTGTATCATCTACAACTTCTCTTGCTATATCCCATACAGTATCTCTGCTACAACTTTCTTCATCAAATGCATCATCTGCTATCTCTTGACATCTTTCTGCCAAGTCACTTCCACATTCCACTAGTCTGTGTGAGTCTCTATTCATACAATCTCTTATCCAGTCAAATATCCTTTCTTTGAATATATCTTCATTTGCGAACATTCCATATAGCATTTCTTTGTTTTCTATAAGTCTTGCCAATTGTTCATCAGACATTTTCTCTTTCATATCTCTGTATCTTTGTTCTTTGTATTCCCTGAGTTCGTGTATCAATGCTTTTCTTTTGTCGTATTCTCTTTTTAAGTCTCTTTCTAGTTCAAAAATCCTTTTACCTCTTGCTTCTTTGTAGTCGACATTTTCGTGTAGGCATTGTGATATTTCTGTTAGTTTCATAATCAGATGTCTTGCGATATCTTCAGGTTCTTCTATACCTTTTATGCTTTGGTACATATTCTGTACGAAGTTCATTTTGCCTAGTGTATCTTCAGTCCAACTGTTAGTTCCGTATTTCTTTGGGTCTTCTTTTAGAAACTCTATTTGAGCACTTATTAGTTCTCTGTTCCAGTCTTTCATATCATCATCTTCTTCTATGTTTTCCAGTTCTTCAATCACTAGTTTTGCTTTCGCTAATTCCAGGTAATATACCTCTTCTTTATCTTTGTATCTATCGGTTTTAAACCATGATATTACTTCTTCCCATACATTTTTAAACATTATTTATTCTCCTTTTTTGTATCATCGTATGCTCTTACTACATCACATACATCTACCCATTCGTTTCTATGTCCTGTTCTTAAGAACTCTAATAGTACGAATCCAATGTCTTTTAACACGTCTATTTTAGAATCTAATAATTCTGTACAACGTTTTGGTGTGTCTGCGTCACTGTGCCAATGGTTTGTTGGTATTCCCATTTCTTTTAGTTTATTTTCAACGGAATAACCACCTTTCGTTATGTTGTATTCACTTTCTAAAAAGTGTCTTAAAGCCTCAGAATCTACTTGTTTAAATTCTTTTGTAAGTGTTTTACTCATACTTTTAATACACTTATTCATTCCTTTCTTTAATTTCTTTCTTGCCCTTTCATTATCTTTTTCTATCTGGGCTTTCCAGTAATTTGCAATATCTTTAGTTACTTTTTCGTAAATTGCTGATGCCATCTTTGTTCGGTAAGACTGTGTCCATATTTTATGAATTCTTCTTCCATCAATTTCCATTTCCATTTTTTAATCTCCTTTTATCTTGTTCCAACAGTTCAACTTTCAGAACTGCTACATCTCTTATATTTCGCCAATGTTTTAACTGATTGACAACAGTTTTATATGCTTTATTAGTAGTCATTGTCTTCACCATAATCTTGAGCACTGTGGAATCCACTGTCATATGCCTCTGAAAGTCTTTCCTTGATTTGCATTTCAATAACCTTATGCATTTCCTCTCTTATAACTTTCTCTTTTAGCCTTGCTTTATTTATGTCCTCTTTTAATACTGCAAAGGTTCTCTCTCTTCCTTCCACTTCTCGTACCTTGTCGCTGTAGTTTATAGACATTAGATTTACACTATAACTTATCTTTCTTACAAGACCTTTGGTTAGTTTCAATACCTCTTTGTTTTTCTTATTAGTTTTGTCGTGTACAGTATCTGCTATAAATGTTATGTGTTTTAGACATTTTTCTATGTACTCAACCAAGTTATCATCTCTCATTGGATGATATTCACCATCATTATCTAATAATTCTGCTATTTCACTAGCGTTTAATTTTTCCATTTCTGACCTCCTTATTTGTATATTTATTATTTTTAATGAATGGCGAACACAGGACTTTATGTTCTTTAAGGACTAGATTGATTTTATTTATTTGATTTAATTTTGCCTTTTGCCACCATTCAGTTTGATTTTGTGGACTTACTTGTATGCCACTTATAATTTTTAACATAGGACTTACATCAGGGTAGTTGGATTTACTTGCTCAAGTACAGTCGGACCGCCAGTTATTCCATTAAGGACATTTTTATGGCTATCAGAAGGTTATACTGTATTCCCTGCTGCCCACCTATTCACAAGGATAGTTCATTAACTACTAATTTCACTATCAACCCTCGCTGAATGCCTATTAAGGGGTATTTCTACTCTTCTTCTATTTGAAATGAAATTCCATTTCTTATTTCTGTATCTTCTTCTTCCCAATCACCATCTAGTATTTGTACTACTGGACCTACTGCGAAGTCGTGGTTCCATATGAATCCTCCATAATTCATTCTTAACCATTCCCAACCCATATGATGTGCTGCGCTATCTTGCCATTCTTGTGTCCCTCCTGGGTTTCCTATTTGTTTTTCAAAGTCGTACAATTTGCTTTCTTCATCTACCCACATTGTGTATTCAGTTCCTGGAAGTCCTTGAACTAGTCTACATTTCTTTTTCTCTGGTAGATAGTGTTCATTTATAAGGTCTTTGATTCTTTCTAGTGTTATGTATTTATCATCAAATGTTCTTATTTCAAACCTGTCTTCAAAATCTTCTCCAGGTTTTGTTGGTAGCCATACTTTGTATTTAGTTTTCATTGTAGTCTCCAAAGTGTTTCTGTAATTTATTGTAGTTCTTTATTATAGTCCAGTAAACTAACGGTGTTAAACTTGTAGCATCTTGTGCTATTTCCCATTCCATCATCATGTTATAGGCTCCTCCATATTGTACTTTTCTATATTTATCAAACATCTTTTTTGTGATTAACATTGATGTCTCTCCCATTTGGTTGATGTGTTTTTTAGTGTATTTATTGTCAGCACACTTAACTGTTATTGTCTCTTGACTCATATTCTTTTATCTCCTTTAAATGTTCTTTACAGCATTCTTCTACTGTATCTCCATTGGTCACCCAATCCTCAAATTCGTATCTGTCTGCCTCGTCTCCACATTCGGGACAGTGTATCCAGTCTACTAATTCCTTTTTGTATATTACTTCTGGATAGCCATCTCTACCTTTTTCAATTAAACGTCTTCCTTCTATCACTACTCCGACATTGTAATTTTCATCTGATAGGAATACATTCCCACTATCCATATTGAAGCATAGTCTTACCTTGCTGTCTTCTAGCATTTTTGTCTTGTTGTTCTCTAGGTATGCTGTTAGTAAGTCTTTTGCTATTTCTAGTTCTCTTTGTCCAAACTTTGCTAGGTCTTCTGTTACTACCATACTTCAAACCCACCACTATTTACTACAAACGCATGGAACTCCTCCACATTGTGCCATTCAAATGGATATTGTTCACCTAGTCTTTCTTGTAGGTATTCTACAAAACTTATTATTTCAGGTTCATTTTTATTTTCTATAGCATATTCCAAACTGTCTTCAACTAGTTGTAGCCATTTACCTTCAATTTTAGTTCCGTCATTGAATCCGCATGATGTCCATATATCTCTCCATTCATGTATTTCTTTCAGTTTTTTGGGTAGTATCTCTTTATCTTCGTGTCCTTGTGGTATGTTGTTTTGTTCTCTGTATACATACTCACTTACTCCTGAAATTAGTCCATGTAAGCCTCTCCACCACCATACATTATTTCTAAAGTATGTTCCTATTGGTTCATTGTCTTCGCCTATTGGTTCTGGGTTAGGCGACAACCCATTTATATCAAATCCCATTTTTTCCTCCTTTATAATTTTTTGGTATTCGTTATTGATTGTTACTTTTAACAACCATGTATACATTAACCAATTTAATAAAATTGTTAATAGTATTAATTTCCAGTGACTTTGTTTATTGTTTCTTTCCATTTGTAATGAGGTGTTTTATATACTCTTTTAGGTTAACCTCAATGTAGTCACTCCACATTTTATAATTAATTAGTATTCTAATTATTTTCATAGTTTTGTCTTCTGTATCAATAGCATTTTGATGATTGCTTTCTGCCATACTGACAACTTCTCTGTATTCATTTTCTATATCTTTTTTATCGGATTCATTTTTCATTGCTAATATCATTTCTTCTATTAGTGGATGAAATTCATTCTCCCTTAACGTCATTGCGAAGTATTCAATTTCATTAGCACATTCATCAACTAGTGGTTGAGCGTGCTTTAGGAAATCTTCATTTGTCGCATGTTTAACTGTTTTTATTTCAAGATTTTTACGTGTCATGTTGTCGTTATCATTCATTATCTTCCTCCTCGTGTGTTACTGTTATTGCTTTTTGTGATAAATCATTTGTAAGTAGTCTTAAGAATTTTAGCAAGTGTGTCTTTACTTGCTCTTGTATTTTTTCGTCTGATAGGTTTTCAAGATAATCACTTATAGGTTTGTCTGTATCTATGTAATCATCTAGGTGTTCTTTGAAGTCTTCACCTATCAGTTCTCTTACTTCTTCTTTGTTTGGTATGTCGTTGTCGTAAGCAATGTCGTGCCAGTCTGTATCATCTACAACTTCTCTTGCTATATCCCATACAGTATCTCTGTTACAACTTTCTTCACTAAATGTCTCATCTGCTATCTCTTGACATCTTTCTGCCAAGTCACTTCCACATTCCACTAGTCTGTGTGAGTCTGTATTCATACAATCTCTTATCCAGTCAAATATCCTTTCTTTGAACATATCTTCATTTGCGAACATTCCATATAGCATTTCTCTGTTTTCTACAAGTCTTGCCAATTGTTCATCAGACATTTTGTTTTTCATAGTTCTGTATCTTTGTTCTTTGTATTCCCTGACTTCGTGTAGCAATTCTTTCTTTTTGTCGTGTTCTTTTCTTAAGTCTTTTTCTAGTTCAAAAATCCTTTTGCCTCTTGATTCTTTGTAGTCCACATTGTCGTGTAGTCTGTGTGCTTGTTCTTCTAGTTTCATAACCAGATGTCTTACTATATCTTCAGGTTCTTCTAGACTTCTTATGCTTTGGTACATATTCAGTATGAAGTTCATTCTGCCTATTGAATCTTCAGTCCAATTGTTAGTTGCGTATTTCTTTGGTTCTTCTTTTAGCCATTCTCTCCAAGCGACCACTATTTCTCTGTTCCAGTCTCCCATATCATCATCTTCTTCTATGTTTTCCAGTTCTTCAATCATTAGTTTTGCTTTCGCTAGTTCTAGGTAATATACCTCTTCTTTATCTTTGTATCTATCGGTTTTAAACCACGATACTACTTCTTCCCATACATTTTTAAACATTATTTATTCTCCTTTTGATAACCTTTTACATAACTTCTACATATTGACATAACCTCTGTCCATTCGTTGAAGTGTCCAGTTCTTAAGAACTCCAATAGAGTGAATCCAATATCATTTAGTACATCTATATCAGATTTCATTAACTCCACACATTTTCCTGGTGTGTCTGTTCGCGAGTGCCAGTATCCATCTGGTATACCTTTTTCTTCTAGTCTTTCATCCACACTTTTCGTTGCTTCCATGGCTCTTACTTTTAGTATGTTTTCAAGTGTATTTGATGACAACCAGTTAAACTCTACGCTATTTGTTTCGCTGAATACTTGAAATTTAGCGTCAACTTCCATAGTGTGTGTCTTTATGCCTCTTACTATTCTTTTTGCTTCTTGTTTGATTCTTTTTTCTATTGTTTTATCATCCTCCTCGAATCTTTTTCTCCAGTGTCTACGCACTTGCTTGGTAACTGCCTCATATACAGCAGAAGCCATCTTTAATCGTATAGATTGTGTCCATACTTTATTATTTGTCATTATTGAACCTCCTTTTTTGTTCCTCCAACGATTCGACCTTTTGAACCGCTACATTCTTTACATTTCTCCAGTGTTTCAACTGGTTTAATATTGTTTTATATGCTTTATTAGTAGTCATTGTCTTCACCATAATCTTGAGCACTGTGGAATCCTCTGTCATAAGCATCTGATTCTCTTTCCTTGATTTGCATTTCAATAACCTTATGTAATTCCTCTCTTATAACTTTCTCTTTTAAGTTTAATTTCTTTATGTCCTCTTTTAATACTGCAAAGGTTCTCTCTCTTCCTTCCACTTCTCGTACCTTGTCGCTGTAGTTTATAGACATTAGATTTACACTATAACTTATCTTTTTTACAAGACCTTTGGTTAGTTTCAATACCTTTTTGTTTTTCTTATTGGTTTTGTCGTGTACAGTATCTGCTATAAATGTTATGTGTCTTAGACATTTCTCTATGTACTCAACCAAGTCATCATCTCTCATTGGATGATATTCACCATCATTATCTAATAATTCTGCTATCTCACTAGCGTTTAACTTTGTCATTTCTGACCTCCTTTAATTCTTTACACCAATTTAATTCTGGTGTCCATTTTTTACCATATCCTTTCATTAATAACCAATCAGTTACCATGAAACCATTAACTCTAATATCTCCTAGCCAACGACCATATTTATCCACACTATCACTTATGATGTGAATAGAGTCTGCTACCATTAACAATTTGTGAAGTTCATCTCTTGCTTTAATTGCTAATTCTTTTTCTTCTTTACATTCACTGTTTATTTCTGGTGTATCTATGTCTTTAAGTCTTAATTTATAGTTTGAATTCTTATGTTCTATGTAACATGTATCTCCGTCATAACAGTATTTTCCATTTAAACCTATTCTTAAATTAGTCTTTATCTTTTCATATTCATAATCCTCTTTAACAGAACATGAACAGCACAGAATAAATATTAATAATATAAATCTGTACATAATTGAAATTAATGAAGATTTTAGGGGGGAATTGGCAACCCCCCTTCAATCTAATTATCTATCTAGTTTCTCACCTCCCCATTGTTTATCTCTATACCAACTAATTCATTAGAACCAAAACGTTTAGTGTCGTGATTAATGATTATGTTGATATCACCCTTGATGTAGAACATCTCCTTTCGTTTTTTAACGATTGGACGATTGTTTTCATCAACCTTTCTCTTTCCTTCGGAATCAGTTTCGTACTCAGTACGAATCTTAGAGAAGATATTAAATATCTTTTCAGAGAAATTAAGAGCACTGTCTTTGTAATTACTGATGTCAGTTGGTAATTCAAAAGAGTTAGTGTTCTTGCCAATATTGGCGATACACTCAAAGCCTATCTTTGCGTTAGCACCATTTGGACTAAACCATTTGATTAAGTCAACACTCTTAAAAGTAAGATGTTGTGCCTTATCAGATGCCAAAGCATCATTTGCTAGAGCCTGAAAGTCAGGACTCGTGAAACTTATGTTTTTGTTAACCATGTTAACCTCCTATACTAGTACTTATGTAAACGTACTGTTTATTTGTAAGAATATACAGAAAGAGAGTAAGTACTATAGGAGTAGTATGGGTAGGGGACTAGTACGGTATCTAAATGTAGGTATTCTTTACTGGTAAAGATACCGAAAAAGGGTACCGTACCCCCTACCCGTAAGTGATAATACACCCTACTATATTTTTGATACTTTAGGTAATTAACGATTTATTGATAAAAGTTACTACTAGTAGTAAAGGATGAAAAATGGGGGTTAATAGGAAAGTCTTGGCGGTAATTTGTCCCAGCATTCTTCTAGTTGATACTGAAGGTCGAAGAGAATAAGGTTTCGATGGTGTAGTGCTGTGTTAAGGTCAAAGTTCTCGTTCTGTTCTTTTTCGTAAGCCTCTATGACCATCGATACATTGGCGTCATAGCCAAGGTGATAGGTGTACTGGTAGATATTACCCAAAACACTGAGAAGTGCGAGAATGGTCAATAAAACGATGTGTTTATTTCTCAGTCTCATCAAGCAGTTTCGTAAGATAGTCAATCCGTTCTCCCCTGTGTTCCCACATTTCCTTGTATTTGAGTGCCTCGTTTATTTTCCTCTTGATAACTTTGACGAGTTCTTTTTTCGTTAGACTCATGTAAGTTTCCTCAAAATCATAATCAGTCATATTTTTCTCCTGGGTGCGGAATCCGGAATCGAACCGGAGTCTCAAGGTTATGAACATTGTATGTTTCCATTACACTATTCCGCATTTATGATTATAATACCACATATGCCACAAGGAAAAGGAACATACGGAAAGAAGAGGGGAAGACCCTCGAAGAAAAGGAGGAAAGGTTATGGGTAAGAAAAAACCAGAAATGAATCCATTTGAATATGGAAGGAAGTTTAAGAACGAAGGACCGCCACCTAGTGAGTTCCCTGTTAAAGACCCAGCAGTGCTTAAAGGCATTAGGGATTCTGTAAAAAGTATGGAGAAAGGTAAAGCAGAGCAACCTAGGTTTAAGGCATGGGGTGCCGGTATTGACTACGATGCTATGAAGGACCATATGGAAGGTAAGGGCTAATGGCTGGTGCTTTTTTGTCTGCTGCTGTATCTAGTCAGATACTTGACCGAGTTAAGGCGGACAGAATACGAAATGCTGACCAACGAGCAGAATGGTCTGCTTTTGAAAAAATGACTGGCGGTAAAGGAATGAGACGTGACAAGATGTCAACTTGGTCCGACAGGGTCGGAAATCTTGCTAGAGATATTAGAGATACAAAGCCAAGAGACCATCAGATGAAAATACAGCCTGGTCCTCGTATAGGTGCCTTGGAGAATATCGGAAGGCAACGAATAGATTACGGTTCAGGTGCTGAGAGTATGGTTTCAGGAAATATGTTCAAAGGTTCCGCAATGAGGAATGAAGTTATGGACCATGCCTTATTGGGAAGAAGACTCCACTCTGGAGACCTTAACTTAATCAATAGAAGAAGAAGGGTTCAGCCAAGAGACTTGGAAGGTGGAGAGAGGTTGAGTTTCAGAAATACTCAACCAAATCAAGGAACCTTCGGTATCGGACAAGGTATTAACCGATGACGGAGTTCCTGAAAAAAAATTCGGCTTTCAGCCGTTAGGAGGTACTAATGATAGTAAAACTAATTAAATTATATGAAACAGCGACAACTTGGTTACCTATACTTACAGGACTAATAGTTGCTGCTGAAGCAGAACTGGGAGAAGGTACTGGTTCCGATAAGAAAAAAGCAGTACTTGAGAATCTCACAGATGTACTAGATGATTCTTTCAAATGGGTAAAGGATGATTGGGCACAAAGGGCAATGTCTTGTGTAGTTGACCTTATAGTATGGTTGCTCAACAAAAAACCAGAATGGACGAAATCACTGGGAAAACTCGCAGACCTCTTTTGAGGAGAGGATTTAGATGAGTAGAAAAAGTTACAGTATTGAAGATGTAGACAAGGTTCTAGGTTCACTTGCTAAAAATAATGGCAATATAAAAAAAACCGCTAGAGAAACTGGGGTTTCGGTTAACACTCTAAAAAAATGGAAAAACCAAGACCCCGAAAAATATGAAGTCATAGAGCAGCAAACCATAGACATGATTAAAAATGCTCAAATGGTTGTGTTACAGAACCAAATACAAAATCTAGTATTAGCATCACAAAGGATGGCAGAGATAATTCCACACGAGGATAATATAGACAAACTTACGAATGCTGTAAAGATGATTAATGACCAATTACAAAGACTTACTGGAAATACAGAAGGCAGTAAGATAAAGGGTGAAAAGAAGGAGTTCGTTGCTATATTTAGAGAAAGATGACTATTCAGGACCAAATACAACTTTACAAACCTCATCACGGTCAAAAAGAATTTCACAAGAACCAATCAAGATTTAGAATATTAGCATGTGGTCGTAGGTGGGGTAAAACCATTGCCTGCGTAAATGAGATGATGTATCAGGCTTGGAATAAACCTGGTTCTATCAATTGGTGGATTGCTCCCGTATACGACCAGTCCGAAGTTGCTTGGGCAATGATACAGAATCACTTTTCAGAGGCAATAGAGTATTCAAACAAATCCAAAATGATGATAGTCCTGAAGAATAGGGATGGATTCACTCCTGGTGCCGAGATAAGATTCAAGTCAGCAGAAAAGATAAACAACCTTCGTGGTTGGGGTGTTGACTTCCTGGTAATGGATGAGGCAGCGTTTGTAGATGAAGAGGCTTGGATAGAGGCATTAAGACCTACCCTTTCTGACAAAATGGGCAGAGGGGTTTTTATAGGAACACCACAAGGAAAGAATTGGTTCTACAGAATGTATCAAAAAGGACAAGACCCTACAAATGAGAATTATCATTCAATTACATATTCATCACAAACTAATCCACACTTTCCTCAAGAGGAGTGGGAGGAAGTTAGAAAGGAAATGCCAGAGGCTGTATTCAAGCAAGAGTATGAGGCAGCGTTTATAGAGAGAGCAGGTATGATTTATCCAGAATGGGATAAGCAATCACATGTTATAGAGCCATTTCAGATACCACCTAATTGGTATGTTTATGCCGGAATAGACTTTGGATATACAAATCCATTCGCAGTTGTATGGGTTGCTATAGATACAGAGGGTAATTACTATGTGATAGATGAGTATTACGAACCACAAAGACAATTAAACGAACATGTTATATCTATCAAAGGTAGACAGGATTGGGTAACCACTATGTATTTTGGTGACCCATCAGGCAAACAGTATTTAGCGGAACTACAACAAAGAGGCTTGTATTGTGGTCCTGCTATAAATGATGTGCTTACTGGAATAAACAGAGTAGCAGAATTATTAAAGACTGGAAAGATGAAAATCTTCTCTCATTGTAAAAATACGCAAATAGAATTTGACCACTATATGTGGGAGGACGCTAGAAAATCTAGAAGAAAGGATATGAAAGAGCAACCGAAGAAGGTTGATGACCACGCTATGGATGCCTTGAGGTATGTTGTAATGATGACATATCACACTAGAGGTAAGCCAGAAGAAGGGAAACCACTTACAAAAGAGTCAGTTAAATACTGGATGGATAAACATAGAGCAGGAATAAAGCGAGATAAGAAGTTTAAATATAAAGACTCAATAGGATATTTATAGTATAATCGGGGGGAATATGGCAGAAAACAATTACTATTCAGATAAAACTTTCTTAGGAGACCTTAATGATTTATTCAAAAAAGCACAAGAAGAAAGGTTACACCATGAAATTCAATGGTATAAGAATATGTCATTCTACCTTGGTAGACAATGGATAGTTTGGTCAAAACAAAAACAAGCGTTAGTTGATTTGTCACAAGACCCTAGTTGGAGAGTTCACGCTACAACAAATTACACTATAAACTTTGTTCAAGCAAAAGTAGCATTGCTTCTCAAGAACAAACCCGTATTCAATGTTTATTCGATGACAGACGATATGTCTGATAGAGAAGGTGCTAAGATAGCACAGCAATTATTGGATTATGTTTGGAGACATGAAAATGTCAATGATGAAATAAAAAAGATGGCACATCATGGAGCGATTTATGGAAGTGGTTTCTTGAAAGCGTATTGGAATATGGATATAGGTCCCGTGATAAACGACCCTAAAACAAATATACCTCTTAGTTTAGGAGACGTGGATATTAAATGTATTTCTCCGTTTGAGATTTATGTAGACCCAGAAGCGAAAAGTCCTAATATAAGAGATGTTAAATGGCTGATACATGGCTATAGATTATCTATAAGAGAGTTTAAGAAAACATATAAAGGACTTGACGCAAGTCCAGAAAGTGTAGCAGATGATGGTATTGAACATCAGTATTTAAACTTAGTTAAATCAAGTGGACACTTAGAAGACCAACCATATGCTGGAAACTCAGAAGAACTAGATGAGTTCGTAACTATAAAAGAATATTACGAAAACCCTACACCAACACACCCTAGAGGTCGATTCATCATTTACACAGATGAATTTTTATTATTTACAGGTGACCTTCCAAATGGAAGTATACCTATAGCGAAGTTTGACGACTTGTATGTACCAGATAGATTTTGGGGAATGTCAACAGTGGAGCAGATAATGCCACTACAGACAGAATACAATAGAACAAGAAGTCAAATTTTGGAAAACAGAAACTTAATGAGTAATCCTAAATGGATTGCTCCAAGAGATGCTATTCAAGATTTAGATACAATTAGTGCGGAGCCTGGGGAAATCATATATTACAATGCTATCCAGGGAATTGCTCCACCCTCGCCAATGAGTATGCCCAGTCCTCCGCCATATGTATTTGCTCAAGAAGATAGGATACTCCAAGACATGATGGCTGTATCAGGAATTAGTGATGTTAACTTAAGGTCTGCTCCACCTGCCGGTGTTGAGTCAGGAAGAGCAATGGCTATACTCGCAGAAAAAGATGAAACAAGAATGGTCCCAACAGTTCAATCTTGGGAGAATGCTTTAGCCTTTATCGGAAGATGTGTATTGGAATTGGCAAAAACAAATTATGGAGACGAAAGAAGTATTAGGGTTGTGGGTGCTGACAACACTGCTAGACTCTTATACATGAAAGGAACTGATTTATCTTCTCCAGAGGATGTAGAGGTTACCATAGGACAAGGTTTAGGATTCAGTAGGCTAGCAAGAATTGAGTTATTGCTTGAAATGTATGATAGGGGATTGCTAAGAGACCCTAACAAGTTGTTAAGCCTACTCGAATTCGGAGATGATAAAGACCTGTATGAAGAAGAAAACATGGATAGAAATAATGCCGCTATGGAAAATGTACAAATGACACAAGGAGTTCAAGTTCCTGAACCAAGCATAATAGAAAACGTTCATGTACATCTGGAAGTACATAGAAAGTTCATAAAATCAGAAGATTTCAAAATGGTTCCAGAAGAAGGAAAGAAATTAATTTTTGACCATTATATGAAAACTAACGAGATAGTTCAGCAACAAATGGCTCAAATGGCTCAACAACAGATGGCAGAGCAAGGACAATAATGTATACTAGGGTATTATGGAGGTGAATTATGGTTAGATATTCAGAAGACAGCGTACACAAAGATGGAGATGTAGGTTCAATGTTATTCGCAGTAAGGAAAGATACTGCGGCAGCAACTGCTGCTGACGGAGACTATCATCCCTTATTGGTAGATTCAACAGGTAAATTACATGTAACATCGAGTGGTGGAGGAGATGCCTCAGCGGCAAACCAATCCACAATCATAGGACATGTAGATGGAATAGAGACACTTTTAACTGGAATAGATGCCGATACGGATGCTATCAAAACAGACATGGCAGCGATTGAAGTGTTACTCACAGCAGCGAATGTAGACCATGCTGCTAATGAAGTTAAGTTAGGTGAAATCGATGCTGTATTAGACACAATCAAAACAGATACAGAAGCAATTGAAACTGCTGTTGAAGTAATGGATGATTGGGACCATGGCGATACAGCAAAAGTTACTAATGCTCCATCAGAACCAATCACAAAAGTTCTTGCTGCTGGTGCCCTTACAAATGGCAATACAGCAGACATAATCTCAAATACAGATGTATCTAATGCTACAGGAAGTA
>VTLG01005698.1_pt1 | contig 55505 bp, 60 predicted proteins | sample 4694571 | NCBI WGS metagenome assembly VTLG01 (sample SAMN12604809, study PRJNA352737) | marine metagenome | biome: ENVO:00000447; feature: ENVO:00000209|ENVO:00000569|ENVO:01000036; material: ENVO:00002151; isolation source: viral sequences binned using virsorter ... | reverse complement strand
CCAGCGCATCACCTATACTTTCTACTAAAATAACTTCTTTTTTTAATTTTATTTCTTCATCTACCTCAGTCTTTTTATTTAAAGCGGGGTAAACCCAATTGTTTCTTTTCCCTATATGCTTCCATTTGGGATAATTGTTGTCGTCATCTACTTTTCTTCCAGAAAAGCCAATGAGTTGGGTGTGTTCATTATAAATAGGAAACACCATTCTTCTATACATTTTACCTACACCCGCCAAACCAACCTGAAATTTTTGTTGTGTTGTCTCTGATATTGCCCTTTTCTTATAAAAGTTATAATTCGGGAACAGTTTGTCCAAAGATTCTTCTGGATAAATTTTTTCCATTTCTATTTTTTCTGTTGGGGAATAAGTTACTACATTTTCTGTAGAAGACTTTCCTAAAATCTCTGTAACTTGTGAAGTATCTTTGATAGTTAGCTGAACTAAAGCTTCAAACGGTTTAGACCCTTTGTTTTCCACAAAATCCATCCAAACGCCTGTGTTTTTATATATTTTTACAGCAGTTTTGTTGTCCCCATCTCGATATAAAGCCTGTGTTCTCCAGTGATCTCCGCAATCAATTAGCTGGTAGCCTATTGATTCCAAAATTCCCTGAAAATCTTCAGAATTGATCGAAATCTGGGATTGTTTCTTGGACTCCTTCACTATCTAAATCCTCCTCCCCATCTAACATTCTAGCTATATCTCTTAAATCTCCCCGCTCTGTGATATTAAAATTATTAAAATCTAAATTTATTGCATTTTTGCGGAGAGCATCTCCAATTCTTACAGGTTCAACTGCTCCAGCAATGTCACTGCCTAAGTGTCTGGATTTGACATTAATTAGCTTGTGAGTTCCAAACCTTCCCCCTTCTGTCTCAATCTCATCATTGGTTTTATTTCTCAAAATAAACATATGAGAACAAAACTGGGTAATGCGATCCGACAGGGAAACAATAGATTCATCATCTACAATATTTTGAGAGGTTCTGTTGTTAGTGATTCCATACCTGTTAGATTGGACAGATGTAATCATGGGGATAACAGGATTTCCATCGTGCAAAATTTCTTTTTGAACACACTTCTTAAACTTATCCACCATTTCGCCCACTACCTGCCATTCTGATTTGTTAGCAATATTTTCTGAAGTAGTCTTGATATAATCAAAGGAAAAAACCATGGGTTTCCCGCGCCCAACCTTGGCGTAGTAAAATCTCTTAAGGGTATTAACCATAGAATCTACATCTAAGCCTCCCACATTATAATAATAAAATTTTAAATTCTTAACCTTGGGCCACACAGATCGCACTTTCTCCACAACTTTTTCTCCCGCTTGTCTCCACTTGCCGCTTTCTAGCAAGTGCATTGAAACGCCTGAAAGAGCCGCACACTGGCGCATAATAAGCTCCTCTTTGCTCATTTCTCCATTATCAAAATGCAATACGGGAACATCATACTGAAGACTAACTTTTGTGGTGTAGTCCATACAAAAATTTGTTTTACCTACTCCAGAACGAGCAACAATCACTGTGATATTACCAGCACGAAGAAGAGAACCATAAATCTCATTAACTTTTGGGTGTGGCCCCATCATCCCAAACTCTGTAACAGGGTTGTTACCCCGTTCTTCAATAATATCCTCCATCTCCTCATAGATATTTTCAGGAGAGTCATTACCCATCTCATAAAGATTAATGCGAGAATTGTAGGTATTGTCGGCAGCTTCGACAATTGAGCGATAAGATGCCTCAGGAGGCATATTTTTCATCTTCTTGGCGATGTCTTGGGAAGACTCTAAAATCTCGCGCCTTATAGAATATTTTTTTAACTCTTTAGCTGTCTTTAGAGCATTCCCCTTTGGAACTTTTCTGAGTGCCAAAGATTTGATGTAGTCAGCAGGGTTTAAATTATCCTCAAAAGACAAGCCAACATCATTAACTCTTTGAGCTATTATAACTTCATCCACTTCGTCTCCAGAATCTATAGCTTGTTCAATAATTCTGAAAATAGTAGAATGTAGCGAACTTTGTTTAGAATAAAAATCTGAAGTTCCGATAAAATTAGAGATCTCCGCAAGAGACTCAGGCTCCTTTATGAGTCCCGCCAAAAGCTGTTTTTCAAGTTCAAAATTATAGATCATTATTTTTCTGATGATTCGGGCGGTGATGAAGTTAAATGGTTTTCTAAAGCCTTACTTAAAGCAAACTCAGTCATGCCGCAATCAAACTTACAGTAGATAAGGGGTTTGCCGTTTTCAGAAGACGCAGCCATTATAATTCCTTTATATTTATCCGCACCTCCAGACAGTTCATAAAGTTTGTCTACCATTTCCGTAGGAATGGAAAATTCTCCATCATCATCTTCTTCTAAATTCATAAATAAATATCCTGATCTTTAAACAGTGAGGCTACAATCTTATCCTGTGGATAAACTTCTGCTAACTTTATACTGTTAGCCTTACAGAAATCAAGCTTTTTTTCGTCTCTTTTTAACTGATCCGAATATTTAAGTCGGTTCTTGTGAAAAAACTTGACGTATTTTGTATGTTGCGCCCCTTGAACCTCAACAGCAATTTTTTTATTAGCATTGTAAAAATCCAAAGTCAACCTACTTCCCACCACCCTAAACTCCTCAAAAACAATGTCATTTTTCCAGTAAGGATAAAGGAATTTTTTTACGGTAGTTTGAAATTTACTACGACTTGGTTTGTTCCAATCTATTAAATATTTTTTTGCGTTTTTAAGGTTTCTTTCTCTTCCGTATGCATCAATGAACTTCATGCTGCTATTTGTTCCCCAAAATATTTAATTAAGAATTTACATAATTCCTCATCCTGATCCAAAGTTTTAAATAAATTATTATCACCTTGAATTTGCTCAGGGAAGTTTAATTTGTTTTCTGTTAGCAACTCGCAAAAATCCTCTGTTGGCTTAATCCATGCACCCTTCTTTTCTACAAACTCCCAAGCGTAAAGTAAATCTACAATTTCTTTTTCAATCCAGATGGAGTTACCTCCCGAGCGATTGTATCTAACAGGATAGCTTAAACTTATATTAGATTTTTCATTAGGAGATTTGCATATTAAAACTTTTGCGAAATGACCAATAATTGGATTCTTTTTCTCATCAATAGTTTTTATGCTGGGGTTTTGAAGAATCAAATCTGATTTATATCTAGGCTGAAATTGAATAACGCTATTAGCATAGTGTTGTAAAGCATATCCTCCTGTTGCTACAGACTGTCTAGGGGGTTCTTTGGAGTATTGATCTCTCATTTCTGACCTTACCTGACTAATAAAAATAGCCATATGACCCCTCTTGCCTAAAGCAATGCTAGTTTGTTTGCACCAAGTAGATGCAATGCTAGCTCCTGCGGCTATTTTGGCAAACTCATCGAAACCTTTAGATGCATCATTCTTAGCAACTAAGCCATCAACAGAATCTAATATAAAACAATATTTATGCTTATTCTTTTCATTGTCAATGAGTTGTTTGATACAAGTCATTGCTGTTTCGTAGATATTGGTTTCCAAAACAAAACAAGTGCCATCTACCCATTCATCTGCTGACCACACAAATTTGACCCCAGACCGCTCCCTCACTTCTTTTCCTAATCTGCCTTCAGCTTTAATATATAAGCCTCTTGGTTGTTCTATTGTGTTTAGAAAGTTCTTCATAACCTCTAAAGCCTCAGAGGTTTTCCCACCTTCTGTCAAACCAGTAAAACGATGCAACCCAGGTCCAAACCCTCCATTCATGCATAGGTCAAATTGAAGAGAGCCACTAGAAACTTTGTAATCACACTCGTCTTCAAAGTTGTAATGATCACTTTTGTTTGATTTCAAGAAATTGCCTAGAATATCGTTTGGGTCTGGTCCTTCACTCATTTAAAAAATCTTTTATTGTTTTATGTCTAGGAGGGACAATCGCATCCTCTCCGCACTTTTCTCCAATATGGTAAACCTCATATTTAGATAAATCAACCCTAAAGTTGAAAGCTCTGAATTTTTCATCTAGGGTAGACTTTAGCTTGTCACTAACAAGATAGGCGAGTGAATCAAACTTCTTTCCGAAGTTAACAATATTCATAAATTCTAGAGAATAACGCTCGCATAAATCATTAAGCATTTTCATTTCCCTAGCGAAAAAAGGTCTTCTTCCTTTATCGGGGACTTCCAATAAACGAAAAATAATCTCTCTTTTGTTTGGACCTTTAGACTTTGCCACTATGGATACATAACAGGTCCAGCATCCCTGTCAACCATTTTTTTCACAAGCTGTATAAAGTTACAAGTAGGCTCCCAACCTAATTCTTCGCGAGCTTTTGTTGAATCTCCCCACAATAAATCTACTTCCGCTGGCCTATAAAAATCTTTATTAATTTCCACAAGGCAATCTCTTCCATGGAAATACTTCTCATCAACTCCCTCTCCTCTCCATTCAGACATGCTTCGATGAAAGCCAACAAGATTAAATGCTTCTACTACAAACTCTCTAATAGTGTGTGTTTCATTGGAAGACAAGACGTAATCTTTCTCTTTCCCTCTTTCTTGATTTAGCATTAGCCAAACCCCTTTTATAAAATCCTCGGCATCACTCCAATCTCTTTTTGCATCTAAATTGCCTAATTGTAGCGGAGCAATTGCTTTGCCCATTTCAAACTGTTTAAGAATTCGGGCTACATTTTTTGTTATTTTTCTAGTAACAAACTCTTCTCCTCTGCGAACTCCTTCGTGATTGAATAACCATCCTTGAACGGCATAAATATCATAAGAATCACGATATACCTTAACCAAGTGTCTAGCTGCACATTTAGAGGCTCCATATGGGCTTCTGGGGCGCAGGGGATGGTCTTCGTTCTGTGGGGTAGAGACTACATCTCCAAACTCTTCAGAGCTTCCTGCGTTGTAATACCGACAATGTGGGGCATGGCGACGAATTGCATGTAGTTGGTGCAATACAGCCATACAATTTGTTTCCATGTGATTGTGAGGCATATCCCAACTGCAACCAACAAAAGAATTTGCTGCAAAATTAATAAAATAATCTGGCTTATGCTCTGAAATAACTCTTTCTGTATTTAGTGGATCAGAAACATCTAAATCAATAAGAAAAAACCTATCATTTCTTTCTAAATGTTTAATGTTTTTGTGATTTTTAACACTTAATCTTCTTACTCCCCCGATAATTGTGTGTTCGGTGTGTTTGAGCAGATAGTCAGCCATAAGACTGCCGTCCTGACCAGTAACTCCCGTAATGATTATTTTTTTAGTTTCTGACATTTTAAAGATTTAATTCATTAATTAAGTTCATTTGAACATACCACTCGTAAGTGTTTTTTAATCCTTCGTCTAGAGTGGTTGTTGCCACAAAATCAAATCTTTCTTTTGCCCGAGTGGTATCTAAACATCTCCGTGGTTGACCATTTGGTTTCTTTTTATCATAAATAATATTACCCTCATAACCTACAAGGTCTGCCACTTTAGTGGTAAGTTCTTTAATCGTTATCTCTGAACCAGTTCCAATATTAACAGGCTCTGATGAATTATAATTAAGTAAAGCTTTTTCAATAGCTTCGGCACAATCACCTGCATAAAGAAACTCTCTAGAGGCTGAACCATCTCCCCACACAACAACGCTTCCTAAGCGGTTAGTTTTAGCATCGTGAAATTTGTTGATTAATGCAGGTATAACATGGGAGCTTTTTAAATCAAAATTATCATACTCACCATACATGTTGACGGGTATTAAATGAATAAAATTACTTCCATATTGTTGTCTGTAAGCTTGACAGCCAACTAATAAACTTTTTTTAGCAATACCGTAGGGAGCGTTAGTCTCCTCAGGATATCCATTCCATATATCATCCTCCTTAAAAGGCACATCAGTAAACTTTGGATATGAGCAAACGCTACCTAAGGTGATAAGTTTTTTAATTTTAAACTCATTACAAGCAGAGAGAATGTTCAAGCTCATTAAGGAATTTTTAAGAAAGAAATCTGCGGGAGATTTCTGATTGGCTCCAATCCCACCGCAAACCGCCGCCAAGTGAATGACCGCATCAGGAGAATGCTCAGAAATGTATTGTCGTAAAAAGAGCGAATTTTCTATATTTAACTCTGAACTGCTAGGCGCTAAAAGTTCATACTTTTCGTTCAATCTTTCTACTAAGTGACGACCTAAAAAACCTTTTGATCCAGTAATTAATATTTTTTTCATAAACTTTCTTTAATAATTTTTTCTCTTAGCACTGAAGACGAATAATCGTGCTCGCGATTATTGTAAATAATTTCATGTTTTATTCCATTTTCAGCTAATTCCTTTCCTGTGAAGTGTTGTCCTTTCCAATCTTCTCCAACAAAGCGAACATTTAAATTAATTGTCTTTAATAATTCTCTTAGCTCGGCTTCATTTTGATACGGAATAATTTCATCAATAAATTTTAAACCTTTTAACTGAATGTATCTTTCCACTACGGATTGAACTGGAGAATTTTTATTTTTTCGGTCTGTGGAGGGGTCTATATGTAAGCCAACTATTAAATAGTCACAGAGTTTGGAGCACTCCTCAAACATTAAAACATGTCCTGCATGAAGTAAATCAAAAGCCCCTGCTGTAAATCCAATCTTCATATTTTGCTTAGAAAAACCTCATCGAACTTAGTCATAACTTTTTCGGGAGTAAAATCCTTATAAGCATTCCAGTCTTTTTCTGGTTCTTTTTTAAAGTTTTTTAGAATGTCAAAAACTTGCTGTATACCATCATAATAAATACCTTTTTCGCCCAAAACTGAAATATGATTTTTTTCAGGAGAGCCATCAAAAGTTATTATAGGTTTGTTACAATGAGAATATTCAGCGCAAGCCATACCAAATGATTCACCAATTAAACGAGCATGGATCATCGCATCTGCTGTATTTATAAACTTTCTTTTTCTATCTAAATCTGCGAAAGGCTGAAGAAATTTAACTTTATGGTGAGAAATAAAGGGAGGCGTTTGAGCGAAGACAAAATAAACATCGTCTCTCGCTTGCAAAATTTGGTGGATAGCTTCATTAACAAATGGTATATCCCATCCATAGTAGCCGCCCAAGCGAGAAAAAACAGTCGCTTCTTTAGGGATGTCTAATTCTTCCCTCAAATCCTCTGTTCCATCGGGCAAATTAACCATATATGGTATAAAAGGATGCTCTGAATTAGAAACGTGCTCAGAAAGCCACTCTGAAACATAGGCATATACAGTCCCATGTGGCTCGTTTTCACACCCGACTACATGAGTGAGCATTGGCGTTTCGGTAATAACGCGACCATCATTTTTTTTACCACATTTTTGAATATAAACGGCATCTGCTGCGATTTTTTTTAGAGTCTTTTCGAGAGCCTCCATATCTTGGTCTCCCTCTAACTCAACAACCTCCATGGAATTTTTAAACTTCTCCATGGCTAAGGGATGGGTGCTTTTGCAGTCTTTATCGCAAATCATAAATGACTTGTTTCCCAAAATGACTTGATTAAAGTGAGCATAGTCATAGTTGCTCACTCCTGTCCCTTGGATGTCAAGATGTGGTTGATAAAATGCTATAGTTTTCATTAAGTTAAATGCCAAATTGGATCGTCGTGCCACTCTCTATAATTTTCTGGACCCCAGTTCAATCTCTCATCTTCAATCCCCATAAGTTTGCGAATCTCGGTATGTTTTACATCATTGCAGAGTAACGGTTCCCATTTGTCTTTTTCTACATAAGAGGGGTTTACATACCAGTCTTCTTGAGGTCCAGAATTATTTCCAACATCTCCACAAACCAACTGGTAGCCTTTGCTGTCTAAAAAATTTCGGATCTCACTTCTAGATTCGTCACCGTGAGCATAATAATCATGCTCAACTGTTAAAACCTTGAAGGAGAAATTAGTATAATCAATATCTTTTAAAACCTTGACGGTCCCTTCGTCAATATCTAAATCAATATAATCTATAATTTTAGGAGCATTTTCTTCAAGTAATAATTCATTAAAATTCTTTTTTAATAAGTCAACCTGAATGGCTTTACTTGTTGCTGCTCGATGTTTTTTTGATAAATCAATCCAATACTGGTCGATATCAAACAGTAACCCCGTAAATCCTTTTTTTTCTAACAAATAAGTATTATTAATAAACTTAGGTTCATATAGGCCCACATCAACGAAGTATCCCTCGTTTGATTCAAGCAAGTGATCTACAAATAGATCCTGTGACATTTGAGAATAGTGTTTATTTTTGTTCATAATCTTTAAAGATTTGAAATTCTGTTAAGTCTTTATATTTCCAAGAGCCTCCGCAGTCCTCATTATTTTCTTTGGTCTGTGAGAACAATTCTAATCCTCGGGCAGCTTGTTCTGGCGGCATATACATATTCCAGCCCAGCATTGTCGGGGAGGGCATTTGGTCGTGTGGAACACGACGATCTCTACCTTCATATTCAGCTAACTTAAACCACTTAACCGCCTCTTCATCGTTAGTTAATATCATGCCGCCTTTAGCAATGGGTAAAATTTTTCTTATGTGAAAAGAAAGACAGTGATAAGTGTCAGGAACATACATATCCTTGCTAAAACGAGTGGCTCCATCAACTATTGGATAAGGATCTAACATATAAGTTCCAGACCAATCCTTATCTACAAATTCTACATCACAACCAGCATGGATTATGGTTTGAGGAACAGAAATATATGTTTTTTTTGGAATAGATATTTTTCCTTCAGCTTTTAAATATTTTAAACACAAGAATAAGCTATTAGTGCAGCTATCTGTCGCCACTGCATATTTGCTTCCTGCATATTTAGCTACCTTGTTCTCGAAAGCTTCTACTATATCCCATGGATCTTCTGTATTATAACCTTCTTCTATTAGGGTTGGGATAATGTCTTCAAGTTTAGTATACATAATTACTCATCAAAGGCATAGTAATCTCCAATAACAAATTTTCTATTTGAGGTAACGGAAGAGCGAGATGCCTCTTCGTCATATTTAGAAAAGGGTAAAATTCTAAAATCCATGCTTACTCGCGTTTTGCCAGTAAGGTTTTCTTTGTTTCCGTGACAACACTTATTTCCGTAAAAAATACAGAAATCCCCGACCTCCATTTCTACTGGTGAAAAATCACCCAAATTAGGAACAGACTCCAACCACATTGCATTAGAGTCAAACATTTTAGTGATGGCTATCTGAAAATTAATTTCCCAGTCAGGGTGCTTATGATCTTCGTCGGAATCATAGTGCCATTTATGGACAGCTTGATCGTTCGGAATATGAACCCTAAAGCTGGGGAATTTTTGATACAAAAATTTTTCTGGGAATAATGGCTGAATAATATCTCTCAGGAATTTGTAATAAAGGTCTTTTATTTTTTCTCCATCTGGAGAATTTAAAACCTTATAAAATGTTTCATGAAAATCTGTGCGGGTTTCAGTCTCAAATGTAAGGGCATCTGAAGGCATTAAGTCTTTTCTTAGTTCGTGTAAAGAGTCTAGTTCTGTAGGAGACACACCAAAAATTTTACCCACTTCTGAGGCGAAATCATATTCTTCAATGTTGTATTTATATTTTTTCATTGCTGTAATTATTTTATTTTAAAATCCAATCGTCACCAATTTGTTTAATGTATTTATATCTTTCTTCATCAGAAACCACCAAATCAATATCAGGTCTACCATCACTCCACTCATTTATAAGCCTAGCTGTTCCTTTTTCTGGCAAAGGAAAAAAAACTTCATCAGCATCTGACAAGAAAGCCGCCCACCATGAAAAAGTGCTTTGAGAAATTATAATTTTTTTAAAAGATTTCAAACTTCTAAAATCAGTTAAGGTATCCCCCTTTAGTATAATGGGATTATACTTTTCAAATTGTTTTATATATTTGGAATCTATAGTTTCTGGATCAGAACAAATAAAAAGCCTGTCATAAGTAGTATTTTGCAATGCTTTTTCATAATATGCAAAAGGCATTATAAAAGGATTTTCTGGATCGAGAGTTGTGACATTATCCCCTAATCTCATGTGGATTATGATATCCTTATCACTTTGTCCTACATCATAATTGTCAATTTGTAACCATTTTTTAATTTTTTCTTTATGGCCCTTGTAATACTCGTATCTCTGATAAAAACCATCTAAAAAAATTGGTTGGGGTGGGTCGAGAGATAAAAGATTATCAATGTCAACTTCGTGAAAACCTAATTTTGGTGGATAGCCCTCCACCCTTTTCCCGTTTACTTTTTGATTGGTTTCATCAAAGCCCATAATAGGGCTAGCTATAAGCTCATACCCAAGCTTTTCTGCTAAAATTCTGCCAAAACAATACTGAAACATATTGTTTCCTAACCTGCCTCCGTATTGAACTTTTATCATTTTAAATGCTGAGCTATTATATAGCAGATCTTGTCTATCTCTACGTTTTTTAACTCTGGGTAAGATGGCAAGATTAATACCTGTGAATTAATTAAGGATGCTAATTTTGATTCCCCTTTGAAATTTAAGTGACTGTGGGCTGTATAAGGATAAAACATTTTTCTGGTTTCTATGCCATTAGCTTCCAATTCTTGTTCTAGCTTAGAAACATTAAATCTTTCTGGATTAAATCGCGCTCCTATCATCCACATAGAATGGCTAGTGTTAGCTTCTATAGCTTGGTTTGTGACACCTTCAATCTGACTTAATCTTTCCCTGAAATAATTAAAAACTTTTTTCTTCTTTTCTTTTATAGCGTCTATCTCTTCAAGTTGGCCGAGCAATATGGCGGCTTGAACGTTTGTCATTCTGTAATTATAGCCAAGTTCATCGTGAATGTAACGAGTTGATGTTTGTCCTTGGCCTTTTATTTTGTTGCAATAATTATAAATAGACTCGTCATTTGTGAGAAAAGCTCCTCCTTCTCCAGTAGTTATATTTTTATTGCCAAAGAAAGAAAGAGACGATGCTAGAGACTTGGAGCCTGATGGATATCCCCCATATTCACCAAAAAAACCTTCACAATTATCTTCTATAATAGGAATGTTAAATTTTTCTTTTAGTTTTAAAACATCCACAATGTTTCCTAAGTTATGGACAACCATTAATGCGGAATTTTTTTCTGGTTTTATACAACTAAAATCTGAGTTCCAGGTTTCTTCAGACAAATCTACAGCTTCTACTTCCCACCCGATTTTGTCATAAAGTAAACTATTGTATGCTGCCACATAACACGCAGACGGAACATATATTTTCTTAATGGTGGGGTATTTTTTCTTGAGGCTTTTAGCAACCAAATGTGTCGCGGCTGTGCCATTATTAGTAAGAATGCAAAACTTTACACCATGAATTTCTGCTAGTTTTTCTTCTGCCAGCGAAGAATATTTGCCAAGCGACGAAATCCAATTAGATCGGATGGCCTCGTTTGCATATATTATGCTTTTTCGGGGTAAAAACGGCTGGTAAAGAGGTATCATTTTCTTTTCATTAAATAAATATTTCTTCTTTCGGAGCTTATTTCAAAATTATACTTTTTATATAGATTAATAGCCGCCTTGTTTGTGGAATCAACGGTTAGCGAAATGGTTCCGCTGTGTAGTGAAATTAATTTTTTCATAATTATGTCGCCATAACCTAATCCTGTGCAAGTTTCTCGGACACAAATACCTAGCCATACCTTTTCTTTTTCTCTATCTAAGTGGCCGTAACCTACACATTTTTCCCCATCATACAAAAGAAATGAAAAAATATGATTTTTTATTACATCAAAATCTCTGCTATTGTAATATCTAAAGCCAACAAGAGATGCTCCTGCACTATCTAAAAAATCTTGCAAAAGATGTTTACTTTTATCGGAGGTATCGAGAGGCAAAAACTTCATGCGATTACATTAGGTGTTCAAATCTTTTTCTAGCTCCTCATAATTAACATAAGAGGGAAGAGAGCCTACAAATTTTCTAATACCCATTTCTATTGCGGAGTTGGGGTGCATGTGAGGATATCCCTGTAGATCTTTCCCATCTTTAAAGAAGCTTTTTGAGTTAAATGGTTGCCATATATTTTCCCAGTATTTTTCATACATTCTTTTATTAGAAGTATTTCCTGTCGGGGGGGTAGAATAATGATTGAATTTGCTTAAAACCCTTGATTCCCCTAGCCACGCAAAATGATAATATTTTTCATCATCTATGAAAACAGTTTTTGGGAATTGGTTTTGTAAAGAACAGTGGCCGTAAAGATTACCTTTTTTGTGGCGGCAAACTCGCGCATACATTTTACGAGTATTTGAGTGGGGATAACACAAGATGTGATTAAAGTCTTTCCAAAAAAGATAGTGCTCTAGGTCTACAGTGTTGACATCAGGAATTTCCAAAACTTTTTCGACTTTATATATAAAAGATTCATTAAAAAATTCGTCTAAATCGCTACACCAAAACACATCAACGTCATCTTCCACATATTGAGAACCAACGGCAAACATCTTTTGTTTTTCAATAGAACCAGCACCAGTAAAAGCCCCTACGTTATTTATGTCTTTTTTGTTTATTAGTGTAATTTTTTTGTCTGGGTCTGGATAGTCTCTTATAAATTCATGAGAGCCATCCAAAGAAAAATGGGGATTTTCGGTCCCGACATTTAAATCAAAAAATATAAGCTGGCCGAAATGTTTGTATAAGAAAGGCAGCTTTTGTTTTAAAAAGGGTAACTCATTATACAAAATTGAAAAATGACAATGTTTCACCCCTTTAATATGTTTTATGTTTTCTTTGGATAAATTTTCCTGAGTCTAAATCTTCACCCTCAGAAGAAGTTCGAACTATTTCCACAATCTTCTCATCTACTTCGTCTATAAGCTGGTTTCTTTGAAAGTTTAAATCACAGCATTTTTTTATTGAATCAAATAAAGCTTTTTGTTGTTCATCTGTTTCTGTGAATCTTTGTTTAAATTTTTCAAAACTCAGTCTACGCACTTCGTATAGAAATTCTTGATTATCCCACATTTTCATGTCAATGGTAATCAACTTATCAATTAGTCCTCCTAGTGTATCGGCCATAGCACTAATAATATGCAGTTAGGAAAAAATTTTCCATTTTTCTTTGTTTCTAATGTTGATTCCATCACTGTGGGTGTCTCTAAAACTATAAAAAAAGGCTTTTTGATGAGACAAAGGAACATTTAAGACTTCTGCCAAACATAAAAGGCTACTACCCATTACATGTATTTCGGTAGCTTTTCTTAAAATGGGAATCATTTCAAAAACGTTTAAATGTTTTTGGTTTTTTACAACGGGTAGATTAGTTTCGTATTCAAAGCTTAATCCAACCTCCTGATCATCATGAACAAAAGCGAAGTCTTCTTCTTTGTTCGTAACTGTTGCTAAAATTTCATCTTCGTTTTCAATGATGGGTAATCTGCAATAATCAAATTTTATTTGATAATCCAAACCTAGATTGGAATAATGAGTCTTGTCCCAAAACTCGTCATGAGCGTCAGTTATTTTTGTTCTAACTAAATGATAATTCTTTTCATCTGCCAGCCTATTTGTTTGTAAAATTTCTTGTGAGGGATTGTTAGAGATTGGAAATACTTCAATATTAGGAAAATCTTTATACAGGAAATTGATATTTCTGTAAAAAGACTCCTTGCAAACCACACCCACCTTGTTGCCAAAAGTTTCAGCTAGATAGTGAACTAATCCTATGCAACTTATGTGGTCTCCCAATCCTAAATGAGAATGGAATAATATATTTTTATCAGGAGGAACATCCATTATAAATACTGTTATATTTAACCAAGGTGTCTCGCAAATACTTTAAATGAGTAGCGGGGTTTAAAAAAGGCTCAACAAACTCTTTTTGTTTTTTGATTAGCTCTTCTGCGATTTCGGGATTATCGTTAAAATAAGAAACAGTTCCTTCCCAGTCAATTTCATCTACATATGAAAAACCGCCAAAAGAGTGAAGGTAATGATAATACCATGACATATCCCCCCTTTTTGGCCTGAGATATAAACACAGGGAATTGGAGGCCATGGTCCACAAAAATCTATCCCAGCAGTTTGTTTCTCCATTAATATTTAAAATATATTTATGTTTTAATTGATCTTCAGGAATAATGAATGGGCTTTCTATAGATTCCCAATCGTAGTCTTCTAAATATTTTGAATGACCATTGGGTTGCCCTGTAAAAAAGTTAGTAATTTTAAAGTGGCCTAGTTCTGAATTTCTGTTTTTCATACAAAACCTAAATCTTTGGTTTTCTTTAGGATCAGATCCCCCACAATAGCTTCCCGCAAAAATTGCCGAATCTTTTTTGTCTTTAAATGGCACATCTTCTTGGGCAAAACGACCAACAATTGATGGGATTTTTGAAATATGAGGATCGGGAAGTAAAATGTTTTTGTGATTTTTACGCCTAGTAAAACAAAATCGCGGTGCTCCATCTTCTTCAAAGGTTAAATCATCGCCAAAATATATAATACCCTCAAAGTTTAAATCGGGAAAGTGATTTAACCCACAGTTTAGCAACATGCTAAAAAATATTTCAATTCGGATATTGTCTTGGCTGTCGTGCCTTCTTAAAATGTTAAACTTTCCATCTTCTATGCGAAAGTGAATCTCCTGAGGTCTTAGTTCAGACTTTTCCAAGGCTTCGGGACTTACCTTTTGTATTGGAGAAAGCTCTCTCTTTAAACAAAAGTCTAAAATTTCTTCTTTTTTAATTTTCATTTTTAATCCAATTTTTTAAATTAATATGAGGTTTCCAATTAAGCATATATTTGGCTTTGGAGTTGTCGGCTAATGTTTCCTTTGCTTCTCCTAAACGGGGATCAATAAATATATATTCTCCTTTTATTAGTTTAGCAATTTCTAAAATACTATAATTTTCTCCAGTTCCAATATTAAAGGTTTCTCCTTGGATGTTTTTTGATACATCTGAAGCTTGGATATTTGCAGAAACTACGTCTTTAACATGAGTAAAGTCTCTTCGCTGGGTTCCGTCTCCCACTATGGTCATTGGCTCGTTGTTATTCTTCTGTCTATAAAAAATACCAATAACGGGTGCATATTGACCCTTAATAGGTTGTCTTTCTCCATACACATTAAAGTATCTTAAAACAACAGTTTCTAGCCCAAACAGGTTTGTATACATCTTACAAAGCTCTTCTCCCGCCGTTTTTGTTACAGAATAGGGATTTAAGCAATCGTTTGGCATCACTTCTACGTTTGGAAGTTTATTTTTTAATCCGTAAGCGGCAGATGTGGAACTGTAGACAACTCTTTTAACTCCAGCTTCTTTGGCACATTGTAAAACAGTGCAAGTCCCAACTGTATTGCTTTGAGCCGCCAATACAGGGTTTTCCAAGGTTGGTTGGATGCGGGCTTCTGCTGCCAAATGAAAAACTATGTCTATGCCCTCAAAAAGATCTCTGATATTATCATAATCGCAAATATCAAATTTGAAATTTTTAGCTTCTGGATTCCAATAAAATTCATCGTGAGCATCACTTGATTCATTATCAATAACTGTTACATCAACTCCTAAACTTAATAAGTAATCTACTAAATTGGAGCCAATAAAACCTGCCCCTCCTGTTACAATAGCTTTTTTCATTTTTTTTCTCTATGGTGGTGAATAAAATAGTCTTCTTTACTTGTTTGTTTGTGAGTAATTCCCCATTGGGATGGGTCAGGCGCGGTTTCTAATTTTAATTTTTTACTTAAAAGACTCCATAATGCTTGATCGTGACGATGCTCTTTAAATGTCTCAAACTCTCCCTCTTGAGGGGGGAGATCCAATATTAAATGCTCTTTCGTGCATAGGCGCTCCCACTGATCAATAACGTTGAATGACTCCTCGCAATTACGAACTCCTATAAAACTTGCCATTCTTTGATCACTTTTGATTATTTCTTCTTCACAACCCACAACCTCTTCAGCGACTTGTTTTCTGCAATATTCATTTTCTTTGTGATGTCCCGACATTTCGAACGCCAGTATGCCCCTGTCTGCGTGTCTTATTTTTTCAAAAATTTGATGCAGATGTCTGATAAATTTTGCTCCACTATCTGAATAAAAAATAATATCCCCTTCGTCTGTATCGCGAAGAGTTTTCCAAATAAAATAAGGTTTCCAAAGCCAATAACCAGCACCTCTCTTTTCGTTTAATATACGTTCATTCGCTTTTAGAAAATCTTCACTTATGTCCTTTCTCCTATATTGAATAACTGCATCAAATCCAGCTTGAATTCCAGAAATAGAATTAAAAGCGCGAGACTCATAAAAGCCTCCATCTGCATAATTAATTAAATATTTCATAAATATTCTTCTCCAAAAGTAATTAAACCCTCTACTTTATTTTTTTCAATATATGATTTGTAACCTTTAATTTCTGCCAGTTCATCATAGACGCTGGGGTCTATTTTTATGTCTCCTACAACTTGAGAGGGAATATCAATCTCATTAAAATTTAAATAATTTACCACGGAGTCATATTTTAAATTAACGTGTTCAATGGGGTGCTTGTATTCTAAGTGTTCAACATGTTTATACCATAATTGTTTGAGTGCATAAAACTTCCTGTTTATTGACTGGAGGTGAATAAACCCAGTTTGTCTCATTTGTGCAACTGGTAAAGATATCGGAGGGGTTCGGGGGGTGTGATATTGCCATAAGCTCAAGTCAAACTCGCCAGTATTTTTCATTGGGAGAATAAATGTTCTAAAGTTGTGGCGATAAGAGGGATCTTGTCTTATTTTTCCAATTTCTCCCACGACATTAAACCAATAATATTGGAGGTCATATTGTGAGTTTATCTGTAAGATTTCATCAAAATTTTCAACGAGATTTGCCGACATTAACTCATCAGCATCAATACAAACAACAAAGTCTGCCCCTTCCGAGCGGCTGTGTTCTAACATTGAACTGCGGTTTCGAGACTCACTGAAATCTTTTCTTTTTGAGTTTAAGATGGTGGACTTGTCACCAAATTTTTCTTTAATTATTTCCTTAGTATTATCCGTTGAGTTGTCATCATAAAAAACCCAGTGGTCTATAGGGTAGTCTTTCCAGTATTCATAGACTACGGGCAACAAGATTGCCTCGTCTTTTACCATCACATTTGCGTGAACCCTCATTAACCTAAATAATTAACAAATGGAAATATTTTTGGCATGTCGATGGAGGTAATAATACCGTTAATGTGAGGACTCTCATGTTGTCCTAGCCATCCGTTGACTGCAAGGAGGGCGGTGCTAATAGAAGCATCTTTTTCTTTATATTTTTGACAAATTTCTAGGAAGAATTTCTGCATAGATGGATTCTGAAGATCATCATAATATAAAATAAAATCATCAGCTAAAGCCTCTTCGATGTAAGAGTCAAATTCTGCACGAAGCCCTTCTCCAGTATGATGGGCATCAGAAAAAATAATGTTTACTGAGCCTCCCACCTCTTCCTTGAATAATTTAAAATCCTCTTCTTTAAAAACGTTACCTTTAAAGTGGGTAATTTTATTGTTGTTGTGGGTGTATTTGTTGATCTGGTCACCTTCCTCTACGCTTGTAAATTGTTGTGCAATAGATGGATTAATTTTATTAATGTCAAAAGCATATAACTCAGAATTTTCAAGAAAGTTAGCTGCTTGATAAAAAGTCTTAAGAACTGAAACTCCTATCTCTACATATTTTGGGTTTTCAGATTTAAGGTATTGTTTTAAAAACATTAAAATATCTACATAGGTAAGATCATCATTAATTTCTAAATCAATTAAATGTTTAACTTCAAAGGGTAGTCCATAGTTGTCAGGACTGTCATTATAATCTTTATCAGTTATGAAGCGGTCTACGCTACTTAGAGTTTCCCTGTTCTTTTTTACTACTTCTTTAATGTTCATGTCTTTTATAAAATTCTTGTATTTTTTTGTCTTCTTCTTGGGCTTTTGATAAATTTTTAACCGAAACTGAATTTTCTCTGTGATAGAAACAGCCTACAATTTCAGGTATTTTTGTAAATTTAAAACCATTAGAAGAAAGGTTTAGCCACATTTCATAATCTCCTGATGAGAGATATTCCTCTTTGAAAAAACCACACTTTTCAATAGCTGACTTTTTAACCAAAGGAAAAGGTCCACCAAAACATAAATGCAACAATATTTCATGTGAGTATTCGGGCCAGTTTCTGAGTCCTGTGATGTTATCAAAATTCTGAGATCCTATCATGAAACAGGGGCTATAGAAAAAATCTGATTGTGGAAATTTTTTGGTATAATTGTTATATATTTGTATGCCTGACGGGTAAATCAAATCGTCCGTGTTCCAATTCATTATGTATTTACCGCTTGATTCTCTTATTGCCAAGTTCCATGCCGCATAAATAGTAATTCTATCTTCCTTTTCTATTATCTTAACATCTATTCCATCTCTGAAATCAAAATCTTTAATTAATTTAACAGAATTATCAGTGGAGTTTGCATCTACAAAAACAATCTGAAAGTTTGGTTCAAACTGATTATTTACCGCCTCTAAATATCGAGGTAGCCACTCAGCAGAATTATAAACCGAACAAATGACTGATATGCTAGACATTAATCTTTTCCCAAAAGTTTTTTGGTGCATTATTACACCCGTCAACGAACTTTTCAATTCCTACTTTTCTAAGTTCTAGATATGCTCCTATTTTTTCTGTTGAACCTATTATTTCCTTTACTCCACAAAGAAGAGCCTCTCCTACCATGCGGCAAAAAGGCTCGTTAACAATGGGGCTATGAAAAAGGGCTTTAGACTGTTGAAATATAGAAGCAATTTCACTGTGTTCCTTGGGTCCACTAAATGTAATATTGGAACAGCTTTCGAAAAGACTGCTATAATCAGAATCTCCCCACCCAAATATATTAATTTTCCTGTCTGGGTTTAGCTGAGCAAATTCAATCAAAGAATTTAAACCTTTTAATGGGTGAAGGTAACCACAATAAACAACGTCATATTTTTTTTCACAATCTTTAGGTTTAAAGATGTTAGAATCAATTGGATCATAAACTATCTCCACATTATTAAAATAATCTCCATACATTTCGCGAAAAAAGGAGACATGAAAATCAGACAGAAAGAAGTTTTGTTTGGAAGAGGTAAAAAGTTTTTTACGATCTGAGTCTTTTAAGTAAGAACATGAATCATGTTCCAGTCTTATGTGAGAAGGGTGATTTAGAATAAAATTAATTTTTTCTGGAGACTTGTGATTGATGACCTCTAAATTTGAGCTAATTAAGAGATCATAGGAAGTTAAAAAATCCACCACAGATGATTGGTGGTGGTGTTCTACAATTTCATGCCCCAAGTTGCGTCCTTCCTCAATAATAATAGAATTGCTAACTTGCGCTCCACCCGCTCGTTGTTCAAGAGTAAAATCAGATACAAATAAAACCTTCATTTCATACTGCTAGTATGATTATAGGTTTCAATTAATCTTCTTCTACTATTGAGGGATAAAAGATTTTTTCCGCTTCGGAATCAGTAATCTCGGCCAGCAATAAATCCGTTCTGGCGCTAGTAAAATCTAAATTGCTAAAACCCCAAAAGGGGTCAGCCTCCTCTTGTTGGTGTGTTCTGTCCGTTCCTTCAATGACATCAATATCATGAAACTTGTAGTCTTTTTTTACCTTGTAGCCCGCAGATAAACTTAAAAACATATTTACTCTAGCCATAGCCCACTGAGCGGTAGTTTTTTGAGGTTGCCACATAATATCAGCGGCTTTTTCTCCTCGCTTATATATCCTTATTAGCTGATCTATGCTAACTTGAGATTCATTTTGCTGATTAAACTTCAGAACTTTACCAACAAGGCACTTGTAGATTTTGTCTGAAAACGTAAGATTCATCATAAAAAAATTACACTTTTAATTATTAAAAATGAATATTAACCCTCGCAGGATGAACAATTCAATATTGATCTTGCTAACTCTTGACTAGGGTTGGCACTTCTCTGATAATAAAAACTCTTAATTCCTTGTTCCCAGCCAAAAATCAGCAGTTCACTAACTTGTTTAGGTGGACATTTAGGAGACACCATAATGTTAAGGCTTTGTCCTTGATCAATATGCTTCTGGCGTTGAGAAGCTTGAATTACAATTTCTTTCTGAGATATTTCCCCAAAAGTCTTAAATACATCTTTCTCTTCTTGGGTGAGAAAATCTAGATGTTGAACCGATCCTCCTTTTTGAAGAATAGATTTCCAAGTTGTTTGAGTATTTTTTTTCTTCTCTTCTAGAATTTTTTCTAGATGCGGATTCTTGTAGGTAAATTTACCTTTAGCTAAATCCTTAGTAAAATAGTTACTGTTGAGTGGTTCAATAGAGGGGGAGACCTGACCCAATATAAAGGAACTAGATGTAGTGGGTGCAATTGCCATGGTGGTCATGTTGCGACGATTATAACCCTCAAGATGCTCTGGCTCTCCCAGAAGAATAGCTAATTGCTTGGTTGCCTCTTCACATTCTTTTCTGATTGTTTTGTGAATTTCAGTATTAAGGAATTTGGCCTCCATGCTTTCAAAAGCTATCATCTGCTCTTGCAGAAATGAATGCCACCCTAAAACTCCAACCCCTAAAGCCCTCTGTTTTTTGGCAAAGTTGTGAGAGGCTTGCATGAAAGGAATGTCTTTGGTCTTTTGGATATATTCTTCCATTACTGCATCTAAAAAATAAACGAGAGTTTGAACAGCATCTGTTTCTTTTATCTCATTCCATTTTACCAAATTTAAGGAAGACAAGCAGCAAACAAATGATTCATCATGAGAGGAGTGTAAAAATATTTCACTACACAAGTTAGAAGCACTAATTTTTAATTTCTTTTTTTTGTAAGCTTTTGGCGCTTGTTTGTTGGCTGTATCTGTAAAAAACAGGTATGGATATCCCGTTTCAAACCTCTTTCTTATGATAGAAGCCCAAGTTAATCTTTTCTTTCTATCTCCTTCGATAAGGGATCTCATCCACTCATCACTGATACAAACCGCAAACGACATTTCTTGAATTGGATTACCCTCGCTTCTTATTCGAAGAAATTCATTTATGTCGGGGTGTTCTACGGGGAGGTAAGCCGCAAAAGAGCCTCTTCTTACATTGCTTTGAGAAACAACAGATGAAACTTTATCAAAAAGCTCCATGAAATGGACTGGTCCACTAGATGTTCCTCCTGCTGAAATTTCCACCCCCCTTCCGCGTAGTTCTCCAAAGTAAGCAGAAGTTCCTGCTCCGTGTTTGGTCTGCATTCCTACTTCAGCTTGCTTCTCTAAAATCGCATCCATACGATCATCAACAAAAACTCCATTGCAGGAAATAGGTAAACCTCTCTCTCTTCCAAAGTTTGCCCATATAGGACTGGCTAGAGAATAAAATCCTTGGGATAAATAATTCTCAAATTTCTCCGCGAACCCTTTAATTTTAAGATATTTTTCTGCCGCTACAGCAATATCGTGACCTCTTTGTTCGGCAGACTCTCCCGTTTGTAAATATCCGCGCTTAAGAAAGTCGCGAGAGTCCTTGTTAAGCCATTTGTATTTTTTCATTAAAAAAGGTCGTCAGCATCAAATGTTTGAGAGTTCTTGGAATATTCCACAGGGCGAGAATGGAAGAAGTCAGTGGCATTATTACCAAGCAACTCCTCCTCAAACCACATTGTATCTTCCAATAAAGAAGTGTCAACATCAAACGCTGAATCAAAGCCAATTTTTTCCAGAGAGTCATTAATTCTATTTTTAATGAACTCTTTTAAGATGTCGGCATTGAGACCTTTTTCATTAAATCCATTTACCATCCAGTCTACGAGATAACTTTCTGCTACAAAGGCAGCTTTAGCTTCGCTGGCAATCCTCTCCTCCAATTCATCATCAAAAAGCTCTGGATGCTCGCTTCGGATGGTGTTGATAATTTTGATTCCCGCAAGAGCGTGAATGTTTTCTTCGTTTCTGGTATATTTGACCTGCTGACCAGTATCCTTAAGAACATTGCGATAACGATTAAACCAATTAATCACATAAAACTGACTAAACAAAGATACATTTTCCACAAACAAAGTAAAAAGAGTGAGTGCATACACATATTGCTTTTTAGAATCCTTGTAAAACTTGTGATTATACTTGCGAAGATATTTAACCCTGCCTTCGATGAAATCCAGTTTTAGATTTTCCTCAAAAACATCTTCTAATCCCAGGACTTTTAGAAGTCTCTCGTAGGCGTTGTTGTGAATAACCTCAACGTTTGCCATTACATACCCGAGGTCAGTTAAGCTGGGGTGAGGGAGATTATCTCCCAGCTTACTCCAAAACTTCTTAACGGCTACCTCAATCTGCCCAATCGCAGAAAGTGTTCTAATGATCATCTCTCTCTCATCCTCATTCAAATGAACATTAAAATCCTGAATATCGCTACTAAAACTAAACTCCTTATCGGTCCAAAAACCGTTATGCATTGCCTCTATAAACTCCTGCGCCCATGGATAATGATCGGGCTTCCGTGATACTTGTTCTTCGAAAATCATGACTAGTAAATTTTACACTTACGCAGCGGAGCGTGTCAAGTCAATATAAAAATTTCCGAAAAATTAATTTGACTAGTTTAAATCTGGTAATATAATAACCGTGAAACGGGACAACGCCTCTTAGTTGTTAACGTAATATTAACCTATTACGTTATACTGTAAGTATAACGTTTTATATAAATATAATATAAATAAAGAATTTTCATTTAAATTCTTCTGGAAAAAGGATTATCAAAGAATAAGATTGTTTCAATGGAAAGTGATCTGAGCCTAATTTACGCCATCAAAGACCAAAAGGATGAGAGAAGTCTTTTGGAATTAATTGATAGGCACTCAGGAATATTCCACTCGATGGTGAATTACTTTATGTCTCACCCACAGAACGCTCTCGACAAAAACCAGATTGTAGGAGAAAAAGAGTCTACTATTTATTCGGCGGCTGTAAATTATGACCCAGACAAAAAAACAAAATTTTCTACCCATCTGGCAAACCAAACTAAGTGGAAGTGTTTAAATCTTCTGAACAAAAAGAAGAGAAGTAGAGAGCTTTTCATTGACGATGAAAATACCTACATCGAACCATCTTGTGACAGTTTTATTGGGGAAATAGATAAAGATGAGGCTCTATCTTTGTTTAAAGGTTGTTTAGATAAAGAAAAAGACGAAAGAGTGCAAAAAATAGTTGACATGCGCTATGGTGGACCTAATAATAAGCTCACACCTTGGCGGTTTATAGCTGAAGAGCTTGACATGAGCATTCAAGGATGTATAAACATTCACAATAAATTTATTAATAAAGTAAAACAGGAAGGAAATTATGTTTAATTCAATCACAGCAGCCGCATACTTAGTAAAAGACCCAGAGGTTCGAACAACCAGCACTGGAAAAAAAGTAGCTAATCTTAGAGCGGGAATCTCTACAGCTAATGCCAAGACGAAATGTTTCATCGACATTGAATATTGGGATAAAACAGCAGAGATCGCAGAAAAATACCTGACAAAAGGTAGAGAGTTTGTTGTTCAAGGAGAACTCTGTATGTCTAGCTGGGAAAAAGAGGGTAAAAAATTCAGCAAGTATCACATCAGAGGAAAAGATCTGCAATTTTTGAGTTCAGCTAAAAAGTCAGACTCTGACAGTGAATCTGTAGAAAAAGAGGATTCTGAAGTTCCCTTTTAATGAAATTGCTTTTAGAAGCGCCTTTAAATGGCCTAAGTCTCGGTAATGTTGCCTTTAACTTCATAAGGGAGCTTAAAAAACGCAATGTAGAGATTGGGATTTGGCCCACTGGAGACCCAGACCTTGGAGCTTATCCTGTTTCAGATGACCTAAAGGCTTATATTGAAAATGGAATTAACAAAAGGCTTGATTTTCTCAAGCCTGAAATTCCTTGTTTAAAAATTTGGCATATTAATGGTTCAGAAAACCGAAAGAATAAAGACCAATATCTTTTTACTTTTTATGAGTGTAATCAGCCTACCGATACGGAGGCTAAATTATGTTTGGCTCAAGACAAGACCTTTTTTAGTTCTAGCTACGCCAAGAACCACTTTGAAGGTAGAGGAGTAACTAACGCTGAGTTTATTCCCTTGGGCTTAGACCCAGATTTCTTTCCTACAGGAAAGGAATACATGAAAGATGTTATCCATTTTGGTTTAATGGGTAAATTTGAACAAAGAAAACATACGCAAAAAATTATACGCGCTTGGTTAAAAAAATATGGGGGAAACTCCAAATATCAACTTACATGCTGTGTTACTAATCCCTTTTTTAACAATGATCAAATGAAGGGAATGATAAATAATACACTGGAAGGACAACAGTATAATAATATTAATTTTCTTCCTCATTTAGCAACTAATGCTGAAGTAAATGAACTCTTAAATTCAATTGATATTGACTTAACGGGCCTCTCTGGAGGAGAGGGCTGGAATCTCCCAGCATTCAATGCTACATGTTTAGGAAAATGGTCTATTGTTTTAAATGCCACATCACACAAAGATTGGGCTACCGACTCCAATTCAATTTTAGTAGAACCTTCTGGCCAAATGTCGGCTATTGATGGGGTATTTTTCAGCGCCAACAACCCGTTTAATCAAGGGACATTCTATACTTGGGATGAGGATGCTGTAATTTCAGCAATGGAAAAAGCCGAATCCAAAGCGGGACAAATTAACACAAAAGGTCAAGAGCTTTGTGACAAATTTACCTATGCTAAAACAGTCGATTCGGTTTTAGACTGTATTTACAGTAGTTGAATAAAGGCATAATTAATGCTATAATAAAAGTATATGAATACTTTAATTAATACACTTTTTAATGATTTAAATGTTTTATCTCCTAGTGATTTAATGATTCGCAAGAAATCTTGTGTTTCTGATAAGGGAGACGTATATACCGCAGAAGTTGAATTAGCTGGTTTTGCAAAGAAGGATGTCTCTATTCATGTTGTTGATGGAGTGTTGAAATTGCAAGCTAAAAATAAAGAGCGCTCACAAAAATTTAAATTGCATTTAAATGATCTTGTTGCAGAAGATCACATCTCTGCTGATCTTAAAAACGGACTTCTGACCTTGACACTTCCGAAAAAAACCGTTGCAGAGTCTCGGGAAATTCAAATTAAATAATGCCTATTTATGTTTACAGGCATCCCGAAAAAGAAGAATACCGAGAGGTGTTTCAAGGGATGAATGACGAACACGTTTATTCAGAGGATGGCGTTGAGTGGGATAGAGTGTTTTTATCCCCCAACGCTTCCATTGATAGCTCCGTTGATCCATTTAATAAACAACAATTTATGGACTCCACCTATAACAAAAAAGGCACACTCGGAGATGTAATGGACTATTCCGCAGAATTAAGTGCCAAAAGAGCAGAAAAATCAGGCGGCAAAGATCCTATAAAGGAAAAATATTATAAAGAATATTCCAAGGAAAGAAATGGAGCGGAACACCCTCAACAAAGGATAGAGCGAGGATATGAAAGCAAAAATGTAAAAATTGATTATGAGTAACTAGTTCCCGTAATCATTAATCCATTATTTTCATCTATCTGAAAAATAAAACTTGCATCATAAGACATAACGTCATTTACTCCCAAGTTGTAATTATAAGAAACTAATTTTGCTTGTTGAATTTGGTAAATCATTTTTTTACCACTTCCCTCTAAAACTAAGTCAAACTGATAGGAGGAATCAGAGTCCAAAACTCCTGTCATTGTCCCTGCGGTCAACCCTGAAACCAAAGAGGAAACGTTGAATGTTCCTTGGGCTGGCAATAAGGCTTTTCGCTTATAAGCATAATCACTTCCCAAACCATAAAGGGAACTTCTATTTAAAGAAACTGCCATGTCCACCCCCTGAACGAAATGTTGTCCCGATAAAGCCTGTCCTCCCACTTGTAAATTTTGGAGCGTTACATTACTGTTGCTTGAATTTGGAGAAATTAATACAGGATCTTTTTTACCATTATTAAAGGCGAAGTGACAATCACTAACGTCATTGTTGTTTCCACTTTGTAAATTAATAGCGGGAGATTGAATTCCTGTTGTTTGTCCTGCGGAGGGAACAGTATCAAATTTTAAATTAGAACAAATATATGAGGTGGTAACTGTAGGTATTGAACCTACCGACCAACTAAAATTATATTCAGTAAACGCACAATTGCCAAAAGATATAATTTCCCAGTCAGGAAAAGACCCAGTGCTTCCGTTAATGGTTATATCCTTTAAGGCATCATCTTCTTGATTAGGTGTATTTAAAACATAAAAATTAGTAGAATAATCTAGAGTTCCCCCTAAAAAATTTCTCCATGAAGTAGTTGGTGTTTCAGAAACGAACTGTCCGTGAACTTCATTTTGAAAACTGGGTTCGGGTATATAACTAAAAGTTAAAGCTACATCAGGTTGACGAAAAATATCTTCAGTTGTGTAGTTTGCCACTCCTAGTTGTTTTGGTCGTGTTCTGTCATATGAAACTGAATAGTTTCCTCCCTGAACTAAATTATATAAATTTAAAGACTTTGGAGTTGTAAAAAAAGCCTCTGAAGTGTTTTGAACCGCTACAATCGCATTGTTGCTTTTAATTATATTTCTATTAGCCATTTTATGTTCCTGTAGGTATTACTCCAAGAGGGTCTGGGACTAAAGACACTTGGAGAGTGTTCGAATTGTAATAATTCCATGTGTGGTTCCAACTAGGACAATAATAAACCTTAGGTCTGTTATAAACAGATGGAATTTGATGTTCAAATCTTCGATATCCCCCTTTGTTCTCCAAGAAATGCAACATAGACTTTAATTGGTGGTCTGTAATATTTGAAAATGTATAGCTCATATCAAAGGTGGATATGTTATCGTTTGTCTTTAATCTTTGAACAAAAGAATTTTCATATTCCAATACATCTGCTTTAATTTGAACTTCATTTTGAGTTCCAATATCTGGTTCAAAAAAGAACTTTTGAGTCCACATTGAGGAAACACCTGTTGGACTGTTTGCCTCTGTTGATGAGTGATCTCCACTACAATAATAAAAGTTATCCAGCTTATTTCCTCCCCCCGTAGGAAGATCAGCATACACAACGTCATATTTATTGTAACTAGAAGAACGTGACCATGCTTCTAAGGGCAAGTTTGTAAAAGTTCCCCCAGACCAATTTAAAAGAGTAGGGGCGCGATCTACGCTTATGTTTGCGGAAACCTCAAAATGTTGGTTGTTAATAAAGTTAACAGCATAGTTATCACAATAACCCGAAACAGTTTTGTAAATTCCAGAATTATCAGGAGTTATTTCCAAAGGCAAGTATCCTGACTTACTTTCAAAAAAAGTAACTAGATTTTGTGCTCCACTTTCATTCACATCATATCTAAGTGCAAATTGAGCGGTCAAACTATTTACGGAAAGGGGGATGAGGTTATAATAAAAATCATCAGTAACATAAGACTTATTGTTCGCACTAAAGTTGGCTTGAGATCCGTATACGGGGGTAAATTGAGACATCCCCGACAATTCAGCAGTAACACTTACTCCTGAAATGTTCTCATCTCTATTATAAAATAATTTTTCACTCATTCTGAATGCCCCATATAGCTAAGTGTTAATTTCATTAAACCTTCCGCTGATGCGGTTAGATTTTCCCCGACTAAACAAGCATTGGGAATACTTAGTGATTGCAGATCAGTCCCGCCTCTTCCTTTAATTGAAAAAGAAACCGTTCTTCCGTTTTTTCCCGTGCTTAAAAAATTATAACCGCTTTCTAAAAATGCATCATCAACATCTATTTGAACTGTTGCTGTATATTGTAAAGGAGGTATAAATTTAACAGATGTAGGTGATTCTGATCCGATTGTATAATAAGGCTTTCTATTAGATGAAATGGAATAATCAAAACCAATAACTCTATTTGTAGAACTATTATCACAAGTTGCTGTTATAGATCCCTGACTAGGTATATCAAGGCTGGTCCCAGCCGACCCCGTGGCGTTCGCACCACTTTTCATCTCATCATAAACCATAATACTAGCACTTACCTTGGGGATAGCACCAACAGCACAGTTAACCGAATAATTTGCTAAATATCCACTTTGAAAGCCATAAGACTCTCCATTGTAGTTTAAACTGCCCGAAAGATTTTGTGTGCCAGTTAAATTTAGAATTGGATCTGCCGCTTGAATTAAGTTTCTAGTAAGAGTAACAGATTGCCTAGTGGGACCAGACACCGTAGTAACTCCATTCTTATATCCTAACGGGTTTGTGGTAGCGGCAGAATTTTGATACTCAACCGTTACAGACTCAACTCCTGATAATGGAATACCAGAAGCAAAGAAATGAGAATCAGACTGTATTTTTGCGCCATACATTATGTTCTAACTTGTCTAAGTGAACCCCCTAATCTTTTTTCATCATCAATCACCTGCTTAACTACATCTTTGATTTTTGTTGCTAAAGTTCTTTGGCTGTCACTTTCATCTCTTTCTTCTGTATTTTCTGTTCCGTCTGAATTTATAGTAATATTAATTGTGGAATCTTTTTCTCTCGCAGTTATAAGTTCATCTAGCCTCTCAACGATTCTTTCATCTCCGCTTCCTCCTCCTGCTCCACCATTAATAGCTGCCAGATTACCTCTACCATAACGATCAGCAGCCCCAGCATTAATCATAAATTCACGACCTGATACCATTGCTTGAACAGTGTCTATTCCTGCCACATCAGGGATTTCTCCACCTGTTGCATTACTAAAGGTTCTATTTGCAGCGGCTCTAGGAGGACCGACAAATTCAGGAGATGCTTCAAATTTTTCAGCCGCTCTTGTCTGCGCCCACTTTCCAAATTTTTTGGCTCCGAATCCTATGGCTGTTGTAATAACAGCGGCCTTTAAAGAATTTATGAAATTTCTTTTACTTTCTTCCGCAGCTTCTTTAACAGCTTGATCTTGTTCATACTGATCTACAAAAAGACCAAAAGCCCTTCTCTTCGATTCTTGTTCTCTTCGGAATGACGGACTAGCGTAACGACCCCTCATTGTGAGTCGTGCGCTTTGAGGTTCTAAGGCTACCGCTCCATAATTTGCACCACCTTGAACTACGTCAAAATCTCCTGTTGTAAAAGATTGTGTGGCAAAGTTCAACAAATCTCTTTTACCTGTTATGTTTTGTTGTCCATAAGTTCCTGGGGTAAACAAACCACCCTTGTTCATGGTTGGTATTTGACCAGCATTTAAAGATGCCATAAAAGCCTCTCCATATTTATTAACAGCACTCTTCCTCATAACAAACTCGCCTCCTGTTAACATGGCAGGAACATCGTCTCTTGTTCCAGAGCCTCCTCTTATTGGCCCACCAGCATTTCTGCCAATGCCTAAAAGCGCACCAAAACCGCTTTGAAGTTCCCCAAACGCGGCTCTCATGTTAGCCTTCGCTATATCTCTGAAGAAATCTGCGGCGGCATTTCTTAACGTGTCTCCTAAATCTTCTCCTTTTGCTATTGCATCAACGATTCCATCCGAAATCGTATCACTAAATTGTCTAGCGGCGGTAACTAATTCTTTATTGAGATCTCTTTGAATTTCAGCTTGATCTTTTATAAATTCATTTTCCAACATTGCACCTAAGGTTTGATTAACCTCTAGTCTTTTCTTTTCAAGATCTACTAGTTCCTGCTTCAGCCTTTTTAGTTCATCGACATCTGTCACTTCATCTTTGGTTATTTCGGCAATTTTTCTTTGTATATCAAACTGTCTCTCTAAAATATTATCTTGCCTTTCAATGTCCCTTCTCTCCGCTCTGGTTTGAGCTAATTGTTTAGCATCATCTCTTTCTCTAAATACTGAGGATCTAGTAGCATCAGACAATCCTGTGTTAGACAGACCTCCCCGTTGTTCTGCCTTGAAAATTTGGTCATTGATGTTGGCAATCATATCAGCGCCAGAGCGGGTTTGCAGGAAGTCCAGTTTAAGTTGTTCTGCTGTTTGTTTCAGAGCAACCCCGAATTCCTGCATTAATTGAGTAAGATTCTTAAACCCTGATGCGTTCTTCTCTTCCTCTGTTCTTTGTTTCTTAGCTCCAGTTTTTTCTGCCCTTAATATTCTTCCAGCTTCTTCTCCTTCCATTGCTGTTCTTCCAACGTCTCCGACTCCAAACGCAAATCCTTCTGGTAACGTTCCACTTCCTTGGGGCGATCCTACGGTTTTAAGAAGTCTTCCTACTGTCCCTAAATCAAGTTTACTCACATCACCCGTCTCGTTAAATGCTTTAAAGACATTTAAAATAGGTTGAATTTTATCAACCATTCCTGGGAACTGATTCATTAATTCAATCAAACCAAGTCTAGTTTCTTCTATTGCTCGGATTTTTTGTTCCTCTATGTCGAGCTTGTCAATTTGATCCATTATCTTATTGATTCTCCTTACCTTTACCTCTTCTGGAGCAGTTGATGCTTGAATTACTCCTTTTTGAGCCTCAAGACCCGCTCTCTCCACTCCAATATCAGTTAACCTTTTTAAGCTTCTATCTGCCGCAGCATTTTTAAGAATTTTTATTCTTTCTCTAAGCGGAGTAAGAGCATCCAATTCTACTTGTTTTTGTCTGAAACCATCTTTAATAACATCTTTTTTAGCTTTAGATTCCTCCTTGGCTCCCTTTAATCTCTCTCTAATTATATCAACAATAATCTCTCCCTCTTCGCGAGTTTTCTTGTCAAGTTTAGCAATATTACCAAGGACTTTTGCTAAGCCCTCCTGAGTTTGTAAATCTTCAAAACTTATTTTTGCTATTTCTTTTTTCAAGACATCTCTTTGTGCTTCCTCAAGGGTTAGCTGAGAGACTCCTTGGACTTGTTGTTGAATAAAACCGTTTAGAGTTTTTGCTAATTCTTTGTCTTCATTTTTTAATGCTATACTTTCTTGCAGATTTAAAACTTCTTGTTGTGTTAAATTGTTTAAGGCTTGTCCTAAGGCTAATCTTTTTTCATCGTCCGACAACATATCCAAACGAATTTCTTTAGCCTTAAGTTGACTTATAATTTCAGCTTTAACCAAGTCGGCTCTACGCTGGCCCTGTTGAGCCTCCTTCTTATCCACTTCGCTTTGTGCGGTTGCAATTTCTGGAGCTAAATTATCTATTATACTCCCGATGATCGTAGCAGACAAACCAAACTGATCCGCTCCCCTCTTTTTGATCTGATCTAGCGTCTCAGTTCTCCTGTCTCGGATTCTAAAATTACCTAAAGGAGTTTGAAAGCTTTGACCTGCTTCAAGTCGTGATTCTTTGGCTACTTGTCCCAATTCCTTTTCAGTAATTGATTTTCTAAATGCCTCTGTTCTTTCGTCCAATGGTTTTAGATTATTCAATGTATCAATCAAAGCATTAACACCATCCATACTCAGTTGTTCAAACTGTTCAGTCCCTTGCATCATAATTGTGCGAACCTGAGTAGAGTCAAATCCCTTTCGCAACGCAGTTAGGAACGCGCCTTCTAGATCATCCAATACAGCCTTATCATTACTAAAACCCTCTATTTGTCCCGTAATTCCACTAGTTCCAAGTCTACGCTCTAAAGAACCTCTTATTCGTTTAGCTTGAACATTTGCTTCTACTTCTACTTCTTTTTTTTGTTCGGGAGTGAGAAGCTCTAATTTATTTAAATTTTCTGCGGCTTTATTAGCGGCGTTAGCAACCTTTTCGCTAGCCTCACTTTGTTTTCCGCTAACTCCACTTAAGAAGTTAATAGCTTTTCCCCCAGCCCAAGCAGCAGTAGCAACGGCCCCGATTGGACCCGCAACCCTTAAGAGACTTCCCCCTGCGAACTTTAATAGGTTTGTAAATTTTGCTAGCCCCTTTACAGGAAGAACTGCTCCTCTGCTGGTTGCCGATCCCAAGGCTCCCATTCTTCCCCTTAAAGCTACATTTGCGCTTTGCATCATTCCCTTTCCAAGACTTCCAGTGAAAAATCTTCCCAGACCCTTTAAACCTACCAATACGCCTCCCGCAACCTTACCCAAACCACCAAAGGCTTGAAGACCTATTGCAACCAAAAGGACTTTATTCAACATCGCCATCGACTCCGCAACCAGAGAAGTTTTTCCCGCTGTCTCATCTGTAACGCCTGATAAGAAAGTCATAGACGTTTGAAGGATGAAGAACTTTGTTAACAAGTCTGTTGATGCTGCTCCGAGATCTCCTTTTTTGAAATTAGGAATAGCCCCCGTGGGTTCGTCCCTCATGTTAGTTACGGCAAGACCTCGCGGATTTCGAGCATTACGGAGACGACCGTCTTGATTGATGCGGATTTGATTAATAGGAACTCCTGCACTTCTTTCTCTTTCAACAGCATCACCTAAAGCGGTTCCAACATAATTTGGAACATATCCCGATGCCGCCTTGCGTGTTCTTTTCTTATCTACAAAGCCCTGACTCGTCGCTTGGCGCAAAATAAATCCTGACTCTCCTGGGTCTCTTAAAGCCTTTCCAATAACTGTTCTAACAGCATCATTGGAGGCTGTTCGTTTTGCATCAGCCCTTGCCAGTATCGAGGTAAAACCAAATGCATCTCTAAACGGCTTGGTTGCAGGACCGCCCTCTTCAAAATCAAAAGGAGCCTGTTCTGAGATATGACTCTTAAATTCTTCAATTCCCCGCGCTCCCTTTGTAACAAGTCTAACCGCTGATTCAAATATACCGCCTTCTACAGCGCTAGAGAAAAGGTTAGCCCCCTGCCCCCTACCTACCTTGTTAACCTCCGCTTTAACCTTGCTGGCCTCATCATTACTAAAAACACTTCCTATAATTTCTGACCCATATCGCATCAGAGGTTCAACAAAATTTTTAGCTAGAACGTTTCGGTTTCTTCGGGGACTCATTGGGCCTCTTTTAACCCCACCCTCCATATCTTGTAGGCTTCTTATCTGTATGCCACTAAATCTAACCCCTGTAACACCACGATTTTGCAATTTCGTAGACAGTGGGCTTGCTACCTGTGAAAGTGCAGTTTGCGAGACATCTGTTTTCTTTCCAGCTAACAGTGCCGCCACCCCATAACGCGATGCGTCAATATTAAGAATCCCTTTTTTGCCACCCGCTAAAATCTGTTGCGCTGCCAATTGCCTATTAGGATCGCGAGATTTTACAGCCGCTCCCTCAACAACGCTCCTACTTTGTCCCTGAAGAGATTTTACATAATCTGCAACAGTTCTTACATAATTTGGAATAAATCCACGGGAAGCTTGAACCCTCCTTGCCCCACTGGGTAAGCCCATTGATTGAACCATGTCTTGATTGAAGACGGCAGAGCCGTCCCCACCCAAAAAGTTTGGGACTACAAATTCGCTACTATTAGCGACCATTGTGCCTCGCTGACCACCACCAAAATTAAAATTAGGAATAACTACAGGTTTTGCAGAAGATGGCGCTCCCCCTACTCCCCTTCTAATATCTGCCGCCTCCGACCCATAACCCATGACGGCATTAAAGTTAGGAATATATCCTTCTGCCCCTCTACCCGTTCGCCTACCAGAAGTTCCTCTCAATACCCCAGGAGCAATCTTTGCAGCAATTGTCTGCATTCTCTGCATTACTAATAACTGCTCATTCAGCGCTGTAGTGAAAAACTTAGTTTGAGCCAGTCTTTTTTGCTCTGTGCTTAAAGTGCTATTTTCAATCCTTAAAATTGTTTCTTGGATACCCTTGTTTCCTAAAAGAGTGGATGCAAGTTGTCCTTGAATTAAGGCAAGTTCTTTAGAGCTTTTATTAAGACCAAAGAATGTCGTTAATGAAGCAGTTCCAAACCTTACTAAGTCTATAGTTAGCTTGGCTATAATAGCACCAAAGATAGCTAACCCAGGTCCACTTATAACATTGCTTATTCCTTTTACTATACCTCTAGCAAAATCACTTCCAATACCTTCTCCCTCTAAAAGATCTTTAATGTTCCCTACTAAAGAATTAAAAAATCCTAAAATATTTTGTAAGCTTTCTGTTACGCCAATTTCACCAAGAGTGTTTGCTAGCTCTTTTAAGTTAACTGTTGCTGCATTAATGGCCGCAGCCAATGTCTCATTGAGGGCAACATTTCGCGTATAAGCTTCGTTTGTAGCTTTAGAGGCTATCTCAGTTACCCTTATAGCAGTCGAAGTCTTTGAAGTGTAGTCATCCAAAATTGCTAAGAAAGGTGCAATCTGGAATTTACCTACCAAGCCTTCTGCAATCTGAAGCTTTCTCGCCTCAGGAAGATTTTCAAGAGCCTTGGCTAAATTCTGAATAAGCTGAGTTCCGCTTAAAACATCACCATTTACATCAGTAACCTGTGCTCCAAGGTTTTGAATTGTTTGAAGCTTGTCTAAACTTTGTATTCGGGTAAAAATGGTTTTAAAAGAGTTACCAATAACAGCACCTCCTCGCGCAGTCTTTTCTTGCACCGCCGTAATTACCCCGACCAATTCATCAAATGAAACCCCTGCTTGAATAGCAACAGCACCTGAACGCTTAATACCCTCAATCAAGTCTCTTTCAGAAACAGCAGCGGAAATTGCCGCTGCGGAAAGTTTATTTAAAACTTCAGCACTACTAATGCCTGATTTATTGAAGGAGTTAATCGCGGCAGTCAGTCCCGAAACAGCATCTCCCGCAGCCAATCCCGAAAGTCTTGTTAAGACCATGGAATCATTTAGCCTTTCTATAACCTGTTCAGTTTTTAAACCCTGACGACTTAATTCTAATGCGGCAGTTGCAACTGTATCAAAAGACTGTTCAGTGTCTCTTGCTACTGCAAAAATTGTTTTCTTAAAGTCATTTAGCTGGCCAGAGCTAGCACCCAAAATGCTATTGATGCTGGCTAGCTGTTTCTCTACTTGAACAGTAGTAGCGATTAAGTCTTTGAATCCTTGGGTCACGGCATTTAAAACCCCAACAGATGCACCAAATGCTAACACCCTTGCGTTAGCGGCTTCCATGGATTTTGTAAACTGATCTGCCTTGCCAGTAATTCTACCCAAAGGTTGAGACAAGCCCTCAATACTTTTGGCGCTTGTCCCTAAATTTATCTTAAGATTTCTACCCGCACTTTTGGCCGCAGCCTGAATGCTGGCTTCTAATCCTGTTTGAGTGACTGGAACATTAAGTGGCATAACCGTAAACCTTTGTTTTATTTACACAAAGATTTACACATCATGTCCAGCTAATCGCATCAATTGTTCCATATTCAGTTTACCTCCGTGCTTTTTGGCTTCTTCAGCAAGAGAGGGCGCTTCCTGACCAGCGGCTCCTAAACTCTCCATATCGGTTTTTGTAGCGCCAAAAACAACAGAAGCGTCTGAATCATCGCGTAAGCCCCCCTTGTTAGAATCTTTATTACGTTGAGCTTCAGAAAAAGCGATAAGTTTTTCAGGATCTTCCTTTATATTTTCAGGAATATTTTCTGTAAACTGGAACATGTTGAAAAACATTCTTCCAAAAAGAGCTACTTTTAACTGAAAGATTGTAAGCTCAGGAATTGGTTTTTGGTAAAATCCTGCCACATCTTCACATAAAGACAGATACATAGCGAAAAATGGTTTCAGAACCGCTTCTTGAATTCTGCTATCCATAAATCTTTCAACAACGCTCGATTGAAGCTCTGTAATTTTAGCAACCTCCCAAGACTCCAACTCCCCAAACTCTTCCTCGCTATACAAGTGTTCTGTTAATTCTTTATTTTTAAACAATAAAAATCTTAATATTTCATCTGCACTTCTTCCCGTGGCATAATCTTCAGCAGTTTTGCCAATAACTTCTTGTCTTTTTAATTTTAATGTGTGCAGTTCTGCGAGTCTTTCGGTGATAGTTTTTTGCATATCCTCTTGCTGAGAGGGCAAAAATAAATTTTTTACAGTTACTTTAAGATTATTGATCTCAAATTGCAGCGATTCTATTTTTTGGTCATCTTCTGCTGTCCAAATTTCCTCTTTTAAAACATAGGCAACTCTTTCATCTTGAGTTTCCAACCCTTTATCTAGGGCTAGATTCTTATATTTTTCATAATATTTATGTAAATACCTCTGATCTCTAATATTTAGATGTTTGATATAAACAGTCTTATCGCCCAAGACCGCTTCTGTATAGCCATCAAAAGCCTCCCCAACTAAAGAAATGTAGAATTCTTCCTTCAAAGATTACCTTGCTCCATGTCCTCAATGAGTTTATTAAACTCGTCGGGCGTTGAAGCTTGGTTGAAAAACCAAAAAGCTAAAATAGTGGTTACCTTTTTAACCAAGGCCATGTAAAATTCCCCAGCCTCATCCTCTTTAGCATAGTAGTCTTCAATTTTTTGTTCAAAATCTTCTCCCTTAAAATAAGGTAAAGGCTGCTCGTCCTCTTCACCTTGAATATGAGTTAACATCAAGGTATACCATAACAACAACCTGTTTTGAGCTTTAGTATCAGCAGTGTGATCAAACAAAGACTGCATAGTAGATTCTGTCTCAACCAAGTCGCGCTTATGTGTAGCTAGTTCTGTTTTTAACTCATCTAAACGTTTTTTTTGTTTCTCGGTTTTTTCATCCACCGTTTCAAGTCGAGCGTATTCATTTTGAATATCAAAAATCTTCCTGTAAAGCTTGCCATAATCTGCGGCATCTTCCTGACTCCAAACACCGCCTGTATCGCTGTATTTTTTATAAAGCATCGCTTTTGTTAAAATTCCCCTCTTAACACATCTACTCATTTCCACAGAATACTCAAGCTCAGCATCCTCCAATTCCCTTCTAGAAGGTCTTTTAAGCTTAACCTGAATCGGAACTTTTTCTTTTACTTTTTTAGTAACAGTGGTTTTCTCCCCTGTTTTTTTGTTTTTGCGAGTGTGAGATTTTTCAACCTCTTTCTCTTCATCTAGCGTGAACGTGTATAATTCTTTAAAAGACATATCCTTTTTCCTTATTTAAAATAGAAACTTATGGTATAATTATTTAAATTAGAATCAAAATTTCTAATTGATTCATTACCTGTATCTAAAATTCTTTTTCTTATCCAATTGACCTTTTCTGGGGTAAAATGATTGGCGGCATTTATAACTGGGTGATGCTCTTCAGGGATGTTGTCATAAAGTTTTTGATAATGAAAATCGTGATCTTTTTTCATATCCTCGACCATTGATAGCATCACTTTAAAAAGTCTAGAAATCTCTACATTAGAGTCCTTACTTAAATTTTTTTTAGCGTCCATGCCTTAAACCTATCTTATTATATAAATAAAAGTGTAAAAATCAATATGGCAGGATTTTTATCAACAGACCAAATAAATAAAGTAAGGACTTTGGCTGACACCTTACACACCACATTTGCAAGGACTATTACTGTTTACAAGAACGCCAAAAAGACCTTAATAGCCTCAACAAATGACTGGAATTCTTTATATCGCAGAACCAATACGGGAGCGAATAGTTCCGTTGAGTATTCGACGGTTTCTTCTACTTTTGAAGCTAGAATTTATTACGACAATATGGATACCTCATACCTCACAGATGATGGTCCGACTCAACAGGCAGGAACACAAAACAAAGTAATTGTTCCTGATGGCTCGGTAAGAATTGTAGTAAAACAGGCAGCTTATGACTATCTCAGCGAAGCCCGCAGGGTAGAATTTGATGGAACCAAGTTTATAATTGAGAGTGATGGAAAACCTCGCGGATTTACCGCTAATCAGTTTTATACTTTTGTTTTAACACCCGTGGATTCATAATGACTTTTCTTCCTACAGATGTCAGAAACGCACTTAAGCGTCAAGCGCCAAAAGTATTAAGAAAGGGCTTAGAAAAAGAAGCTAGGAAAAAATTCAATCAAATAAAATCCGAAATGATTGAGGAGTTTCTGGTTAATCCAGTTACTCAAGAAATATTACAAGGCCCAAAGGGAGCTAACATAAGTGGATCACTAGGGGGGACGAGTAATCTTTTTGCTTTTATTGGCTTTAATGAGGGAGAGGAACCTATCGCTCCCATTCTAGAATTGCTTAGAAATGTCAGTTTTGAGTATAGTGGGCAGTCTTCAGGAACCAAGTTGGGCATTAAATTTAAAGTAAACTTACCGACTTCCGAAGAAATTTTTGCAATTACCCCACTTCCTTGGGCTACAGGAAGAAGCTGGGCCGAAGGAATTGAAAGAGGTCTATCGGGATTAGGTTTTTTATTGAAAAAAAATCAAGGCAGATCGGGAGCGGCTGTCCAAAGTCGTGTAAAAGTCAGGGCAGGGAGGTTTCAAAACAGACCCTACATCTCCTCTTTTATCCGAAAGTATAAAAAAAGATTTAGAGAATTAACATGATTGAGCAATTCCAACATAAATTAACCACCTCATTTAGTTTGTGGTTTGATAATTTTTTATTAAAAAAAGGAGAAGCTTATAGCAATACTACAGGAGATTTTTTTTATTATGAAGACCCTCGCCTTGACAGCACCTATACGGCTTATGGAAGTCCTTATAAACAATGGGTGACTGACTCCTCAATTACAGGGGCCACTATTCCATCAGGCGTTTTTATAGGAGGTTCATTTTCAGGGAGAAATGACGGAGTAGTTTTAGATTTTGATAATGGTAGAGCCTTAATTTCAGGAGGGGCTAATGATTTAGCCATTACTGGAGAATTTTCAGTAAAGGATTTTAGTGTTTATCTCACTAACGATACCGAGGATGATTTAATAATAGAAAACAAATATGTTATTAATTCTCGGCTTCCTTCTGGACCTCTAACCTATATTGAACCCTACGATGATGTCGTTCCTGCTATTTTTCTATCTACAGCTACAGCAGAAAACAAACCTTTCGCTTTTGGTGGATTAGAGGATACAGTGGTTCAGGCTAAGGCTGTGGTGTTGGCTGACGATCCATATCAGTTAGATGGAGTTCTTTCTATTTTTATGGATTCGGTAAATGAAGTTTTTTGGCCTATTCCAATGACAGGTTACCCTTCCACAGAATTAGGGGATCTTAAAAATAATAGCTATTCATTTACCGCTACTGAATCAGGATATACTGAAGGGGTAAGTTTCTTCGTTGATAAGGTAAAAACTTCTAAACTCAGCGATAGGACAAGAAACGTGTTGGCTAACGAATTATATGTAGGGTTTATTGATTTTGACATACAACAGCACAGATATCGCTTCTCTTAATTTCATATTTTAACAATAAAACTGTAAACAACAGAAAGAATCTTTCACTATGGCCAGAAACAGAGTTATTTATCAATCAGAGGGTTTAATTGTCTCTTCGGGTGCTGCCGCAACAGCAGCAGTAGATCATGAGCAATTAGAACGAGTTCAAAGTGCTAACTATAGCTATACAATTAATAGACAAGATGTTAATCAATACGGTGAATTAGCCCGTATTGATTCTATCGTTCTTGATCCACCAACTGTTTCTGTTGATTTTAGTTACCTATTGACTGACGGTTTCAATGAAAGAGTTCTTGGTTTCTTTGTCCACAATAGTGGTGGAATTAACGGTGGCACTATTGGTATTAACGAAGGAAACTTTGCTTCTGGTCACCTTGTCGCTCACTCTGGTCAAAACGTATTTATTGTAACTTCTCCTGATGGAATAGACTTAAACAAAGGAGAAGCTATTGACTCTGCTGATACTGTTATTGGAGTCGGAAACTGCTATATTAGTGATTACTCAGTAGATCTTTCTGTAGGTTCTCTTCCCACGGTTTCTGTAACTATGGAAGGAGCTAATATGAACGCTCAGACTGGTGGAGGAGAATTGGCATCGCCAGCAATTTCTCAGGATAACGGAGACGCTCTTACAAACACGATTGCGGCTCTTCCAGCCCCTGTTTCAACCCCAGGAGGAACAACTAATTCAACTACTATTACAGCATTACGCCCAGGAGATGTTACTGTTAACTTCGGTAACGTTGCTGGCGAAACTATCGCAGATTTAACTGGAGACGGAACTGCTCACGTTCAAAGTGTTGCAATTTCCTTACCTCTTTCGAGAACTCCTCTCTCCCGTCTTGGAACTAAGTTCCCATTCGCTAGAACGGTAGACTTCCCAGTTACTCCAACAATTTCTTTAAGCGCTATTATGGATAGCACACACGCTTCAAATCTTGCCGATGTTTTAGATTCTGGTGTGCAAAATGTTAATGTTGGCATCAAGGATGCTAATGGAATTGAAGCTGTCAGATATACTCTTAAGGGAGTCAAGATTGATAGTGAATCTTACTCTTCCAGCATTGGAGCTAACAAGTCTGTAGATCTTACTTTCTCAGCCACTGTCGGTGGTCCTAGTGATACATCAGCAGGTGTATTCATGAGTGAGCCAATGGTAATAACGTTTACATCGCATAATATGAAGGATAAAGATAAACAAGCAAAGCCTACGCCTTCTGCAAAGGCTCCAGAACCCAAACCTGAACCAACTCCAACTCCAACTCCGTCTAGTGGTCCTAAAATTGACCCTAGTTGGCCTGAGTGGAAAAAAGAGTCAGTAAGGATGGGACAACGCCGTCAGTAATTTTAATTAATTTTTACTATGAGTGATAAAAAATCTACACCCAAAAAAGCCGTAGCCAAACCTAAGGCAGAAGCTCCAAAGAAGGAAGCTGCCCCCAAAGCCGCACCAGCTAAAACTCCTGCCGAGTTAAAGACTGAGTGGCTTGAGGTTAAGGCACACGATCCCAAAAAAGCAGAGGGTCTTTATGCTGCTTACGTTGCAGCAAAGCGTAACGCTTAAGCTATATCTTAGCGATATACCAAACCCCTACCGCTTCCGTCAATTCCTCCCAGTTGTCTGGGTTGAGCTTGATAGATATTATATTGGGCCACTAATCGCTTGAGGTTCTCTGTAGAATCGCTTGCAAGCCCTCTGTAGACCTTGGACACCTCATTGCGATTAACGAACGTTACAGCGCTTTCTCCGTCCCTTAAGGACAAGACGTTATCTCCGCTAACACTAGAGTTAACGATTCCTCTTAACGCATTACGAGCTTCCTTAGTATAATAGTTTTTAAGATAAAGCTCTTTGAGGATATTTTGAGCTTCGATATCCATCTCTCCATACGTTCCACTAGCTTGTGAACCCGTAAAGTCTGTGTATAAGTAGGTGTTTAACTGTCCTAGATTTTCGAAAAGCCACCCACTAACATTAGAGACGGTAGCTATTCCTGTGTCACCGTCAAATTCAGTGACCACAATTCCTGAGGCGAGATCTTCTAATACGTTCGGCATATAGTGTATTACACTATCTTTATTGATTTAACCAATCTAGAAGCTTTTTATGCTCTGGGTTATTTGGGTCTAATTCAATAGCAGGAACAGGCTGTGGAGCCGTAAAAATGTTGTTGCGGCTTTGCTGGCGATGAAATTCTTTTACGATGTTTTCTACCACCATATGTCTTTCATAAAATGGATTAATTCCAACCTTCTTAGAGAAAGCTTGCAAATCTGCCTTGCTCATCTTTTCTAATTTTTCTTTTAGGATACCAACATCATTAGTCCCAAAAGAATTCACTTCTCCCACTCCATATAAAACCTCTACCTCCTTTAGCACCTCTTTATAGCGAGCGGTGCTGGTCTTCCCTTTAGATCTTAACTCTTCTAACTCTTCCAGCAATCCTTTTTTAGCGGGTTGCTCTTGACCTGTAGTGACCTCCTTAAATGGAGCTTTCTTTTTCTTCTTAGGCATATACAATTATATACACTTGATTTAAAAATTACAAAAAAAAAGCCGACCCCCGAAGGGGACGGCTTCTTTTATAAGGGAAGTTGCTGTATTATGCTCCCACAGCGCATCCAATAAGAACGCGATTGTCAAGAACTACCCGACCCTCTTCAAGAGATCCGAAGTAGCCAATCTTGTTCTGGCGAATGCTATACTGGTCATCAGCGATGAGGTTTAACTCACTTCCGCTCTCAGCGTCCGTAGCAACGGCGCGGATAAGCGAATCGCGAGTGCGATCAACACCGACTACAATCTCATCTCCAGCACCAGCGAATGCGAAGCTATTACCGCTATTAGGAGCGGTATAAGTAGCACCACCAGCGGCAGTATTGAAGAGATCATTAAACTTCTGACCTACGCCCATCTCGTTGAATTCTAAGATGTTAAGGCCAAAGAAGCTTGTAAGACCCACATTGCGGAAAAGCTCATCCCTGAGAGACTCAGGAGCAGCAATACCGTTAGCATCTCCTGCTGCTGACGGCGATGTGCCGCGAGCGTCAACGGTGTTTACTGGGTTATAAGCCATTGCCCTAATCTTCTCAACAATCTCAGGAGAGCAGATAAGGTCAGTGATTCCACGACTGCGAGTCGTAGGAGTTCCACCAATCCAAGAGCTATTAATGCGCTTAGCTAAGGTGAACATGTTATTAATGTCAGCAAGAAGAAACTGATTGTCAATTTCACACGCTTGGATGTGAGAATCATTTGTAGCAGTAGAAGACTTCGTGCTAGCGTTAGCAAGGGAGGTCATAAGCAGAGTAGCGGAAGTGCGCTCCTGCTTAAGAAGAATTTCCTGTGCCACGCGAGTAAAAGTCTTACCCACAACATCCATGCGGCTCTTGGCAGCATATCTCCGATCAAAATCAACAGCAGCGTCAAGGCTGTAAGTAGCCAGTTTCAATTCAGAAACGGTTGGCAGCACTTGGTTGCTGGGGAGACCACCTGCATGAGTCTGACTCCAAACCCTGACATAATCTTCGTCAGCGATATTGTAGTAAAGATCAAGAGGAATGCTCGGATTGTCATCAGCATCAAATTGAAGCGATTGAAAGAGGTTACTCACAGTAGGAGCGTTATTGAGAACTTCGGCCAAAACTGGTCCGATGAATTCAGCAAGCGCTACTTGAGCCTCATATGCAACGTTACGGTTGCGAGAAGCCATAGCTTTTACAAGCTCGACTTGTTCTGGTGTTCTTTTTAAAGTAATTTTCATGATGAATAAAAGCCTTTCTAATTATCGGTTACAGTCAAAAGATACAACGATGTAGTCACCAGAGAATTGATCAGTGGTGTTTCCTACGTTTGCACGGTGACCTGTTCCAAGAACATGCCCAAAAACATGAATACCATCTGCACGGAGAGCGCCAGTAATCTTACCCGCATTAGTAAGAGAGGTGCGAATGCCCTTTCCTGGGGTATAGACGCTGGTGTCACCGTCGAAAGCGTCTGAACTCAAAGTGAAGATACCCTTGGTAGCAATAGGAACTGCTTGTCCTGGGAGCATCGCCTGAAGTTCGGTCTGCTTAGTTGGATTGTAGAGCAGCTTTTCGCCGTTCTCATCATTTTTTGCCGTCTGATAAAGAGTCATTCCCAACGGAATTTCTCCCGAGGTAGACCCTGTAACCTTAAGGTTAACTGCTGGATACATCTCCGTAGTTCCGAGGAACGGATAGCTGGTATCACCCAGATAAGCGTTCGTCTCGTAAGTAATCGGATCTTTATCGAAGTTACCTTCCGTCACCTTCACGAAAACGCCAGCATCGCCAGCGCCCGATCCAGTTGTGCTATCGAGAACGTCTGTATTCAAAAGAGCATACATGTTCACGACATCGTGATCAGAATATTGTCTGAATGGTAGAATTCGTAATGCCATAATATTTTAGTGTTAAAAATTAAGAAATTTCAATGTTGTCGCGAGAAAACGCTGACTTGAACTTGTCACGCAAGGAAACTTCCTCTGAAGCTACAGCTTCATTAGCGTTAGAGATTGCGGAATCAGTTGCTTCGGCAGCATCAAGAGCTTCTTCAACTTCGACTTCTTCAGTAGAAGCAGTAGAAACCCTCTTAGCGACTTCTTCGTCAATACGGGCCTGAATTTGAGCATCAAACTCAGCTTGAACCTCTTTATTCTTGTGCTTCCACAAAACTTCAAGTTTGGAGGCAAATGCCTCATAAGCTTCCTGATTCTCTAGACTCTTAAGCTCAGAAGCGAGAAATTCACGATCTTGATCATCAAGTTCGAATTTCTCATCAACTTCTTCCATGCGCTGATTGAAGCTGGCTACGGCTTCCTCTGCTCGCTTCTCATTTTCGAAATGAGAAATACGCTCATTGGCAGCACCAAGTTTTTCTTCAAGTTGAGCAACAGAAGATTTGAGGTCTTCATATTCCTTTGTTTTACCTTCTTTCGCTAACCGCTCTGCCTCAATATCTTTGCGATATTGCTCATCGCGTTGGCGAATAGCATCTGCAAAAGTATCGGTCATTGAAGCGACTGCTTCCTTTGAGAATTTCTTCTCATTAAGAAGATCCTTTAGTTCGTTAAGAGTCTGTTCAAGTTCCATATCAATGATGTTCTTTTGGTTGTTTACATTTAAATTATTATTTTGTGAAATTTTATCACGCTTATCATTTATAAAAACTTTAGCCTTTTCAGGAGCTTCTCCATACAGACCTTTAACCTCTGCCGCAGGATTTAATGTATATGCAATTCCAAGAGGGTAAATATCACCCTTGATTAACCTATGAATACTCTCCCCCTTGTCGGTTTTTCCAGAACCCCCATAACTGCGAAGAAAGCCTTGTAATTCCTCGATTTCATCAGGGTCAGAGACAATTCTAGCCTCACTCAAAAGCTCGCTTCCTACCGCTAAAACATAATCATTAAAACCTACTTCCCAGCTAGCTGAGACTTTTTGGTAGGATGAGTTATCTGGGTCTAGTGAGCTTTCTATTAAATTAGTAAAATTTTCATTAACTGTTTTATAAACAACAGCCCCCAGAGCAATATTAAATGGTTCTTTTATATTTTTTACCTCATCGGCAGTCAATAATTCATTAGAACCAAACCTGCTATAACCTGCCGAGGCTATGTGACCCACCACCTTTTGCTTGTCATGTTCAATATTTGTGGGCTTGTGGACAAAATTATCTGTATATTTTACTGCTGTAGAAGTATCCATTCCGTCCCCGTTGCGATTGAATTTATTAACAACGGCAGCATTAAACGCTACTCCCAATAAATCTACATTGCTCTCATAGTCAATATCGCTGGGCAAAAGAGGGGCCAAATTTTGAAGCGATGCCTTGGAAATTAATGGCGACTCATTGATTTCACAGGCAATGAGTTGAGATTCGAAAGTGGTGGTATACTTGTAGTCCATTATTTTTTATCCATCCAACTTTTAGGAAGGGCGCTTTCTGCCCCTATTTTTTTAGCTCTTTGAATAAGTTTTCTTTTAAATTCTTCAAAAGTCATAGAGCCTTCATATCTCCCCCAACTACTTACAGCATTTTTTACATCCCTAGCCGAAAGCACTGGAAAAGACCTTCTTTTGGGGTCAAGAAAATCGCTATCCTTTAACTCACTTCTTTTTTTTTACCGAATCTTTCGGCAGCGATATCTACAAGCATTTGGGCATAACTTTTCTTAGGCTTCACTTTTTTCATGTCACCTCCACCATAATCTCCCTCCATCTTCTCCTTGGACTCTTTATCAAATTTCATGTCCTTCTTGAGAGCCTTCTTTTCTGCATCCTTCTTCTCGGATGGCTTACCCTTCTCTAATTTTTTGATTTTACCCTTATCATCTTTGATAGCGTCCTTCTCATGCTCGACCTTTTCCTTTTTGGTGTCGCGCTTGAGTTCTTTTTTATCAATTTTATCGTATTGTTTCTTATCTAGTTTTGCTTCAATCTGCTCGGCTGACAAAGAAACTTCAATTTCGCTAGGGTGTGAATTACTGCTTTTCATGACTGTGATATAAAATTGCGGCTGGGTATGGCTCTAATGTGTGTTGTGTTGAAATATCTAAAACTTCCTTTAAAGTTTGTAAATTTTCTATTTCGTTAAAATCTTTTACACACGATTCTAAAGTTTCTGCCCAAGATTCTTTGTTTTGAGAGCAAACAATAGATTCACAAAGATTACTTATCATATCGTTTTGATTCTCGGTAAGCTTCTTTGCTTTTAATTTTTTCATAAATTTATCCTTAGCATCATGTATGAGACTATCTATGTCATAAATAGTTTTTTGGATGTTTGCCCGCGAATAAGTAGCGTTTGCTAAAGGTATATCTGTTGTCCCCTCTGGTCTTCCAGCTTCCTTGCGAGGTCCACTTGCACCCCCAGCAGGAGCAATAACAGGAACTCCACCCACAATGGGGTTGTAATAACCCTGCTCCCGATCTTCCAAAAAGTCCTTTTGAGCATCTTCAAGCTCATCTGGTTCAGGGAATTTTCCATTATGAAACATTTCCATTCCTTGTTTTGGCGTAATGATTCCAAGCTCCATGAGTCTGGTGGAAGCTCTCATAAGTTGAACCTCATCCCTCATATCAATATCCTTCATCTTCGCTTCTGGCCATGACCTGAATCCCAGTCCTTTAGCAATTCTTTTGATTTCTCTATTTAAAAAATCATTTAAAAAGCCATATCTGGACTCTTGTAACCTATCAATGAAGATTTGAGCCTTTACTTGGGTGGAGTTAAATTTCTCTTCTCCTACAACAATGTTTTGAAGTCCCTGTTTGATATCTTCATTTAGAATTTGATATTTCTCTGGGCCTAATACCAAATTAAGTTCTGGTATAATAAACTCTGCTTTGGTTGTGTAATCAGAAACCAAAACGCGCCCCACACTCTCGTTCTTAAACAAGTTCTGCATGGCGGCGAGATTATTTGGATTTATTCCACCCTTTTCTGGATCAGCGCCCATCGTGATAAGTAAAATCACATTTTCCACAGTTCTAGTGATAGACTGATCCATCTTCTTGAGTTCCATCTTAGCATTGATATCCTCTAAAACGGGGAAGCCAAAAGGAATCGCAAATGGTTCATAATCCTGCTTCTTGTAAAAAGAAAAAGCTAATCTTCTGGGGTCTAATGGTATCTTCAAGCCTGTATTCGGATAAGATCCATTTTGTATAGAAGTTTGAGTTTCTGGATCTAAGCTTTGGTATATAGCTAAATCTTCTTCGGTCTGAGGACTTCTCAAACGCGCAATTTCGTATTCCGATAAAACTTTTTCATAAACGCCATTGTTGAAAGTAGTGGCTCTTTTTGCGATTATGTCATAAGGATTAAGTAAAATATAGCGCAAGGGAATCTTATTGGTGGATGCATTAATTGCTCCTACTTGATTAATAAGTTTTGCGTAATCTTCCGCTTTAAATTTTCCATCTACTCTATAAAGAAAGACATTTCCACTTCGGTAATACTCTCTAAAATATTGATCTTTTAGGTTAATTATGTTTACCCTTTTGAACCACTCGTAAAAAAATTCTCGGCTTTTGCGAGTTCCACCCTCTAGATAAATATCAGTGTTTGTAAACTCTGACATAATATCTACAGCATTTCGGAAGACGGCAACGTTAGCGTAAGCTTTTTGACATAACTCAATAGCGTCTCTTGCTGTTACTCCATCAGACGCATATTCATAAGGCAGAAGACCTGTCCTAATACTAGAAAATCTATCAATTAAAGGTCTATAAGCCGCTCTGTTGGTTCGTGCTCCTCCAAAATCGCTAGTGCTAGTTGCTTGTCGCCGCGCTTTTGAAATTTGACTGTAAGAAGCCGTGGATGTATAAAAAGGCTCTCCAAGTAATTCTGGAAGAGCTTCTGATGTTTCAGGAATAGAGGGGTGTTGATTCGTATCGAATTTTGTCCAATACTCCGAACGCTTAGTATACTTTCTTTTAGCCATGGATATATTTCATATTACACCCCAAAGTTAACTTTCAACTTTTAAAAGTTAAGAAATGAACATTGGTGTAAATGTAGACTGAACGTTCCCGATATCTTCAGAGTTCATATCATAAAAAACATTCATTGCCCAATTACCTAAAACTAAGGCAGAATAAGAATCTTTTCTAGCTTTATCTGCACCACTTTGTTTTCTTAGGTTGGGTGGCAAATCGAAACTTTGAGTTCCTTGCAGCGAAGTCGTAATTTGTATCAAAGCACATTGGACCTTAATTAAGTCCATCATATCTTTTTGGTGTTCTACGAAGTCAATCATTCTTGCTCCTGCTGGCCCCTTTTCATTTGGGTCGTTCCTAATAAATTTTAATTCTTTAATTGGAACATTGGATTTGCGCTGAATATTGTAATCATCATTCATTGCTGCTCCCGCAAAAAATATCCTCTTGCGATCAAATGCAGCTTGAAGTTGCTCATTTGCATTCCGTATCCATTGAGAAGTGGGCTTCCTCAGAAAAACTATATTTTTCGTGGTTAAATTGTATTGGTTTTTAACCTTTCTTAAATTCTTTTCATAGTCTGGAACTTTATCCAAGTCTGCCTCAATTACCCCTAGTTTTAAGTTTTTCTTTTTAAAGATATCACTTTCATTACAAGAATTAAGAAACTGCACTCCTCCGTTGTAGTCTCCAACCACAGCAACAATATTAAAATGAGTAAGAAGATAAGCGGCGTATTTAATATGTGTTTTTAAATTAGCTCCCGATAGTCCGTAGCTATGAACCACTGTTCCTTTTCTAGTATCGTGATTCAATTTTATCACAAGCATCGCAAAATCATCAGAGCTTTCACTTTCAGACCAAGAAGGGTCAAATGCTAGAATATACTCATCCTTTGGGTTACCCACTACCTCCACACACTGCCCCTCTCCATCTGGGATAGTGCAAGCGGCCATCTTGCTTACTTTGAAGTATCCTGAACTGTCATCTGTAAAAATGGCCCCAAATTCCCTTTCAAACTGAGAATCGCTCATGGTTGCCCTTGATTGACTTATCAGGTTTTGATCATATAGTTGCTCAGGAGCGCAATCATAACTAAAGTGCATAATTGTTCTATGTGCTCCATCTTGCTTGTTCTCATTGAGAATTAAGCTTTCGTATTGCTGATATATCTTATAAAGGTATTCGAATTTGTAAGAGGCAGAAGACAAACCAATAATTTTGTTGTTTGGCCAGCGCCTTCTATCCTCCTCCTTCATTTTACCCTTCTCGATCATCTGTGTCTCTAAATCGTATACCTCTTGACGCTCAGTGGGATTTTCAACCACAGAAAGGAAAGGGATAATAACCTCATTATAAATTTTCTCAGGCATGAGAAGCAACTCATCAATAATCATTCGCTGGAAACGGAAACCCCTAAGTTTCTCACCATCACCAAGTGGAAGAGCGCGGATGCTACTTTGACCAATCTCCATGACCCATTCGTCATTCATTTTGGAGACTCTTGTAATACATTGAGAGAAAAAGGTTGCTTTGGGGCTTTTTGATATATCTTCTATTTTTTTGAAGATCATCTTTGACTGCCTGAAAGACTTAGACAGAATACCTATTTGAACACCCTGATTTAAAATAGCGTCTAAGAGCGCGAAAATGCCCGTAGAGAAGCTTTTAGACATTCCCCGACTCCATATGCCCAAAAAGTAATCGGACTCCATCATGGCCTTAATAGCCATATGCTGAAAAGGGAACAACTTAACTCCAGTGAACAATTCACAGGCAAAAGAAGGATTTTCCCTCAGAAACTTATAAAGCAAAAGTTTTGCTTCAGTTTCCTCTAAATACCCCTCTTTTTCGGTGATCTCTTGATTTATATCCTTGAACTCTCTGTGGAGCTTTTGTATTCCTGTTTCCCAAGCCATCTTCTTTAAGTTGTTTATCCCAAAAATATTGGACATCTACTGCCCATAGTTTTTTTCCTAAAACAAGAATTTTGGGAATGATTTCTTCGCTTTTACGTCTAGAGCCACTAAACACAAATTGACAACAATCTGAATACTCAGCCTGTATCTCGCGCATTCTGTGATAAACGTAATCTAAATTAAATTTCTTATACCCCGCTCTATTGTTGGCCCACATCTTATCGAATGCAGTTTCCACAACTATAAATAAGGCGCATCCCATAGATCTACACCTTTCTAACTCTTTTACAAATCTCGCATAGCCATTTGTTACTGTAGCACAGAAATCCTGGTAAGATTTCCTATCCACGAATGTATAGTCATATAAATCTCCTCCAACAGCGTAATCGCCCACATCTAATTTCAAAGATTTACAATTCTTAAAATATAGTGGTTTTTGTTCTCTGGTATCTATTAGTATAGGTGTGTCCGAATAATCGTTTTTAAATTCATTTGGTAGTTGCCCCGAAAGCATGGGCAACATACCAAATTGTTTACAAGCTTCGCTATAACTGCCAAAAACCTCTTTACAGAGATCTACATCGGGTAATCCTGCTGTTTGCAGATAAATGGAAGGTGGTCCTCCCTCTAGCCCCTTGGCTTCCTTTTTTTCTTTAAAAGTTTTTATAATGTATTCCTTAACCTCTTTGCGGGGTGCTGTTTTGCACCACTTTTTCATATTTCTTTTATTGATAAAGTCAGCAGCGAAATACTGATCGTGTTTTTTAAACTCAATCAGTTCTCCAGTTAGTTTGTCTTTCCTTGCATAATTATCTACATAGTAATCCCCAAGGAGTTTACCGTGTTTCTTTATGTGTGCGTGGAGACTTCTTAATGAATCAAAAGACTCGCCACACTCTTTGCAATCATAAGACATCTTGCTGGCCAATTCCTAAAACTCTTGCTTTCCACTCTGCCATTCCCTCTAATCTCTCTGCTTCTTTTTTAACTGCCTCTTTTTGCATCTCTGCTATCCTTATCATGGTCTTTCTTTCTTCTTCTTCCTGAAAAAGTTGAACAATGGAAAGAAACGAAGCATTTTCTTTCTGCATCTTCTTCATCCTCTCACCCCGATCACCTTGGAGCTTCTTGGTTAAGTTCTCGATGCGAGTTTCGCATTGATGATACTCAGAACTCTTAGCTTTGATAATTTCTGCCAAGCGAATGGACATTTCCTGCTGTTCATCAGCCTCATCAAACATATTGTTCAATTTATTGAGGTGAGCACTAATAACCTCCAAATTAATTACCTCCTTGCAGACATTTAAATACAAATTAATTTCATCTGCTGTTAGATCGGGCTTATCCCACGTTAAACGTATAAACTCATGCTCAAAGAGGACTCGATCCTCTTCATTGAGATAATTGTTAATAATTTTTAAAAATCTAGAGTTCGAAAGGTTGGTCCCCAGTTTTTCGACACAGACTTGCTTTTGTCTGTTAAGTTTCGGTTCATCTAAGCCTAATCCTGTAGCATCATTGATTTTTTTGATGATTCGGGATGGAGACTTAGGTGAAATGTATGAACTTAAAGCTCCGCTGTCTTGAGACGGTAAAATGTCGGGGTTAACTGCTCTGATTTCTGCCAAGACTGCTCTTTGCTCTGAGCTAAGTGGCATTACGCGACGAGATGGAAAAACAATTTTTGCGATTTCCAATGAAGAAAGTCCTTCTTCCGCTTGTTGAATAATAAATTCTTGCTGCTCCCGTGAAAACTCAATAGACTCGGCTCGTTCTCGGCTTGTCGTTCTAAATTCAATAGAATTTTCTACCAAAAACTTTCTGACAGCCCTTCCTTCCTTAGATCTTCCATCTAAACTATCATCATTGAAACATTGTTTAGTTAGGTCAATAAGGTTCGGGATTGAATCAGCATTTTCTCGTAAAAAATCCTTCTGATCTTCAGAGAGGTCCATTTCCTATAATATCGTTTTCTTCTAGTATTTCTAAAGCGATCTCTAGAAACTTCTTTTTTAAATTTTTCACTTGACGGTATCCAAGCTTCTTTTTTTGGGGGGATATTTTATAACCCATGAAACGAGCGACATCCTCCTCAGTTTTGTCTTCAAAGTATAACATTTGGTAAGCAACAAAATGAGTTTCCGTTAACCTTATCTCCATGTGGATGTTTAATCTCTCTAAAGAAGAATTAAAATCAAAGTCCGTATAAGGTTTACCCTGAACCTCTTTAGTGAAATCTTCAGTAGACAGGGGAATTTTAAGCTCTAACCCCGATTTCTTAGATTTTTCCCACTTTGCGTAAAGCTCGCAGGTGTCATCTTGTTTTTTTGTAACAGTTGATGAGCAATCGTCTCCCCTCGCAAATTTACAATTAGTGCAGGGCTTAACGTAATTCCCATAATGGTTTCTTACTAGGTTGCGAATCTGATTAGAGATTATTCGCCCTATCCACGGTTCAAGGGGACGCTCTTGGTCCCACATGTGCCACTTCTTAGAAATGTGCAATTTAATGATTTGAGAAACGTCTTCAAAATCAAACCACTTAACAGCATTTAGTCTCCACTTAAACTGCTGTTTTTTAATAGCCGTGTCTATAACGTCTGAAAAGTCCTCGTAAGTATACTCACCCTTCTTTTTTCTTTTCATCAATAAATTCATTAATTGAGCGTCTTTCTCGCCTTTCTTTATAGTCAGGGGAGGTTGGCTCCCCAACTAATGAACCTAAAGTGACAGTTTTGTTTTCTGGCTTTTCGTATTCTACTTCAAAATTGCTAATATGAGGAACTGTAGAAGCATCCGTTTCGTCTTTTGATATAACTACTGATTCTTCAAGGATGGGAAGTTTTTCAGAGGTATTAGCCGTAACTGTGGAATTTAATTGCTGGCCACACTTTCCGCAAAAATTTGGCTTAGCGTGTGCATAGGAAATCTTAGTTCCGCAACTGTGGCAAAATAAATGGCTCATCGTTATATATTTATATATTTAAAATCTGTTTTTTCTAAAATAAACAAGGTCTAAGTCCTTTATATGTAAAAAAGCTGTTCGCCGCTACCGCGTTGACATTGGCTCTTGTTTTCACATATAGTATTACACTTTCTTGTGAGTTTCTAATTTAGAAATAATAAATTTGAGTATTTTGCTACGCACAATATCACTACGAGTAAATTTAAAGGAATGAATGCCGTTCTCGACTGAGCTTTCGTCATTGAACAAATCAAACATTTCTCCAAACCCAGTTTTGCCATTGATGTCACTTTGCATGAAGTCTCCACAAATAATTAACTTACTATCTTCCCCTAATCTTGTGATAAGGGTGGTTAGCTCTTTGAACGTGAAGTTTTGAGCTTCATCGGCAACAATTAACTTATTGCTCCAGTTAGCCCCTCTTAAGAAATTTATAGGAACGGCTGATATGCGACCCTTCTGCTTAAGAAAGGCTGTGTCGCCCTCAAAGACAATTTCTTCAAGTTTATCATACAAAGGCATCAAAAAGGGATTAAACTTTTCTGCCATATCTCCAGGCAAGCTACCTAGACCTTTATCCGCACTTTCTGCAATACTCCTTACATATAATAATTCTTTTTCAGTGTCTTCGGCCATTAGCCTTAAACATCCATACAGAGACATGTATGTCTTACTTGATCCTGCTGGGCCAGAAACGAAGAATATTTTAACTTCGGGGTCCAACAGGGTGGACAGGAATCGCCGCTGACGAGTAGTGAACTTGAAGTCCCTCTGCTTGAATTTGATGGAGTGATGAAAGTGCGGCTCCAACTGTATATTAGACAATTTTTTAAGTGCCATACTACACAGTATGTTACACTTAAATTACACAGTTACCTGTTTTATTGTTGCAGTTGTTTGAACTGTATCTGCTTGCCCCACACTATAACCTTCAATAGCAACCGTTGCTCCTTTTGCCATGGATATTTTCCCAAGGTAGTCGTCTTCGTTGCCATCTAGTGAAGTTAGGTCAACTTTAACTTCATTATTTAAGATGTCCCCACTGAAATCAATTAGATTGTTAAGTCCTGTAGATGTAATGGTCATTTGCTCTTCTACTCCATCCAGAAGCATAGTTGAGGCATTGATTGACCCCAGTTTAAAAACTGGTGTGCGAGTAATTCTTTTTTGATAGGAGACTTGTGATTGAGTATCACTCACAACTGTATTCATGTTCGTAACGGAACATGAATGACCGTAAACGATTTGATCGGGTCTGAAGTCTATGTTGCCTCCCCCATAAGGGTTTTCGTCTCCAGATATTTCCATCCCCGTGGGTGGATCTAAACATGTAAAGGTCGCTTGCACGGTTACAGGTTGGTAGGGGGCGACACTCACAGAAAAATCATTTACATAACATTTTTTAAATATATTATTTCCTATTTTTATGGGAAAAAAATCATCGTTATAATAAGTCCAAGACATTCCTTCCTCGAAATCTTTCTGGAGAAAGCATGTCATCGAGACGGTTGTGTTTAAAGCTTGTTGGAATTTAAATTGATCCCCTGTAGCGATACTAACACCCAAGTTTCTTTTGGGGCTAGAGTTTGTAGTATAATTTACATTTACTTGGGTTGCAGGAATATAGCCGAGAGTCTCGGAAACAGTGCTAGCACTTGGTTCTCCAACATAAACAGGTAAATTACTATAAGAGAGACTCATTTCCTGATATTACACTTGTTTTATTGATTGCCCACCACCATAAGGCCAAAATTAGCGGTAGCGTATGAAATCCAGATGATCCCCCAACCATAATCCCTCTTCATGAAATAAGCAAAAGCCACGATAGCATACATAATCCCAGCTACCAATGGCACATACTTTGTTATATCGTCAAGAGACATGAGTTTTAAATCTTTCGGGATAGAGACTCTCAAGCTTCTGGTAATGTAACTTTACTTCATTTAAATCAAGATCGCGACTATCCCTGCCCATATTCTCTTTAGCGCAGAGAGGTCTTAAATTACTCCAGTGATTAGGCCCAATCTGCTCATCACCTTCGGCCCCTTCAATATAAAAAGGATTAATATGTTTATACTCCTCCCACAAACAAAGAGGAATAAGGTGATCTATATGCCATGCGCCTTCATGATCTAGATTTGAACCAGCGCCGTAATTATTTTTATTCATCCAATCTTCTGACAAATCTTCAAGAAGCTCCACAAGTTGTTTACTGGTAACTTGCGTCTTTTGGTTCCACAACGATGGGCTTTTCCCCCCAAAAGCAGTTTTCATGTAACTTTTTAATCTTCTTCGTATTCTTCTGGCATATATGTATTTAGGGTCTTTTTCTAACTCTCTTCTTCTTTTTTTTGCTTCGGGGGTTTTAGCCCAAGCAAGGCACTTCTCCTTATTTTCTACATAATATTTCTTACCTCTTGCCCTTTCGCAATCTAAACACTCCCATGAATTACCCTGCTTATTGTTTCTGAAATCATCCCAGTTTTTAATTAATCCACACCTTACACAACATCTTTTCTTTTCAATTAAATGGTTTCCAAATCTAGGTTCTCCATTATCTCCAAATCTAACCCAACCTTCTTTATGTAATTCATTTAATTTTTCTTCGCTTAACTGGTGCTTCTTATTTCCCATATAAGATATCTGCTTAACTCCATCACTTGTGTCTTGCGGGAGTTTAAGTAAAGCTTCAAAATCTTTCCTTAAGATAAATGTAGTTTTTTGTAAATGGAGCTTCATTCCATCAGGAACACCCATTTCAAACAAAAAATTCCCATTTCTAATCTTTATCCAATCTCTCCCTTTTTTTGCCCGATCTCTCCCTTTTAAAGTGGTGTTTACAATGCCTTTCTCGGCAAGAATGTCCACCACTTGGTGCATATTTAAAATTTCATCTCTTTTTAATTTGCAGGTATTCCAAAATTCTTGCTCAAAGTCTTTTGCATATAGCTCTATAGAAACGTGATAAATGAGGCCGTTCCGATGCATCAAGCTTTCGGGCTTATAACA
>VTLG01003468.1_pt1 | contig 55514 bp, 84 predicted proteins | sample 4694571 | NCBI WGS metagenome assembly VTLG01 (sample SAMN12604809, study PRJNA352737) | marine metagenome | biome: ENVO:00000447; feature: ENVO:00000209|ENVO:00000569|ENVO:01000036; material: ENVO:00002151; isolation source: viral sequences binned using virsorter ... | reverse complement strand
CACCTTTAGCTTTCTTAACTGTTTTCTTTTTACCACCTGGTTTTACTTTGCCACTACATACTGCTGATGCATACATATTTGCATATGCTGATGGATATACATCAAACTTTCTTTTAGCTGCAGCTTTTCCTTTAGGACAAAGTTTTGCCAATTAACACTTCCATCTCTTTCTTGCTTGTCTTAATCTTGAGTTAGGATTCTTAGCTGCTTTAGGAAACTTCTTCATTTGTCCTGCAGATCTTGCACAATAACTTTTTCTCCTTTTAGCAGCTTTACTACCTTTTTTTACTTTACCTGTTACAGCAGTTTTTAATTTACTACCAGGATTCTGTCTTCTATATTTGGCTACACCTTTAGCTGAAAGACCTGCACCTTGTTTAGTTGGTCTTTTATAACCACCTTTAATAGTTAAACCTTTCATATTACTTTTTTTACGTGTAGCCATAATATCTATTTCTTTTTTTCTCTAATCCAAAAACCTGCTATACCTGAAGCACCACATCCAAGCATAACAATACTTTGCCATAAATCACTTGGAACCATAATACCACACATAGCTAGTACTGCTGATATTGCAGAATAGGATGATGGTTCTTTAAATCTTGCTATTATATTTGTCATTTTTTTATTTTTCCTCCATACATTTTATTAACTAAGTTTTGTCCTTTGTTATCTACTTTGTATACTTTACCACCCATAGGTCTTTTTTGAATTTTAATTGTTACTCCACCCATAGGTTTTTTCATATTTTTATTTCCATACATTATTTAACTCCAATAACAGGTGAGGTTTTAACACCACCTATATCAAATGATTCTCCTTGAGGATAGTCTGCATTAGATACAGCTTCAATAGGTCCTTTAACTGCAGGTCCTGTACGAGCTGCACCAAACCCTTGTCCTGTTGGTTTACCACTTGTAATGCTGGAATCTTTAGGTGCTAAACTAGATGGAAATCTACCTTGTCCTCCAGTAATAAAATCTTTACTCATGTCTTGCTTCTCCTTTTTCTTCCTTTAGTTGCTAGTTTTTGAAATTTCTTTTTACCATATTTTTTACGACCTATATAAGCAGCTAATGCTTTAGATCCTGTTTTCTTTACTAATTCTTTAAATCTTTTTCCACTACCAAGTTTACCTTTAACTTGTTGTTTTATTTTAGATCTATTTGTTGCCACTAATTAGCACCTTGAATAACTGGAGTAGGACCACCTGCAGGACTTGCTGGTGTTTCCATATCATCTCTTCTAGTTCTTCTAGCTTGGTTACGTAAAGCATCTATTGAATTTTTATACTTTGCTTCCCATGATTGAACAACTTGAAAATCTTTTATAAAATAATTAGCTTCTATCATACATGCATTAAATAAAGCATTATAACAATTTTCACTAAAGTAATTAGAAGTTGTAGCACTTGTACCTGTAGCACTAGCTAAACCTAAAGGTTGTTTTGTATATTGTATTTCACCTGCTAATGTAGAAGTAGGTGTAGGTACTACATAAATTTGTGTATTTGTTTTACGTGCATAATATCGTGGAGTTCCTACAGATGTAGGTTTATTCCAATAGTCTATTGCATATTCATATGTTCTTTGTAATAAAGGTATAATACCAGTTGGTTCACCAAGTACAGTTGCACTTGTTGTAAAGTTTACATTACGTACAACTAATGCACCATCAGGTAAACTTACTACTGGATTGTTTGCTGTAAAAGTAACAGAAGAATATGTATCTAAAGCTACATCATCTAATTCTTTTATTAAACGATCTTCAGCTTTCTGTACAAAAAAAGGAATTTGAGTAGCAAACTCATTTGAATCATTCTCTATTGTATTTACAATATCATCTTTTAAATAAGAATAGTTAGGCATTTATTTATCCTAAGATTAAAGTTACACTACCTGCTTGAGGAGTAGCAACACTTACTGTACCTTCACACTTAATACCAGTTTCTCCCATGTAAATATCTGCTGTTCCACTTGCACCTACTTGGAATTGTATTTTACTTCCATTCGTATCACCTATATCAAAGAGACCAGTTACTGTAGTAAAAGCATGAACAGCTAAAATACGTGTAACTCTAGGTAATGTAACTGCAATAGATGTTCCTGCATTATTTGTTGTACTTACAACAGTTGGTTGTAGTATAATACCATCTCCTGATTTATAAGCTGTGGTAATATTTGTAGACATATATCTTTCCTTATATTATAGAGGAGGAGAATATCTCTACTCTCCTCCAATATTTATAATTAGGCTCCTTGATTTCCAAACCAACTTCTCCAGTCAGAAACACCAAAAGAATATCTTTCACGTGCTTTGAATCGTAAGTTGCCAGTATCGAAATCTGGTTCCATTTTAGTTTGTAATGGAGTTCTATTAAACATTTTAGTACCATTTGGTACGTCTGTTTTAATGAACCATGCATTTACATCTGTAAATCTTCTATTTACATAATATCCATCAGGTAAAACACCTAGATGTCTTATAGCATTGATGTCATTATTAGCTCCACCAGTAGTGCCTGGTGTGTTTAGAAGTACATCTGCTGTAAACATTAGATCTGTTGGTACGTGTAATGAAACACCTGAAGCACCTATAAGGATGCCACGATCATCAGTAGTTTTTTGTATCTGAATGATTGCTGCTTCAATAGTACCTTCAGCTATAGCTGCTGCAGTAGTAATGTTAGTTACTGTTCCAGAGCCTACAACTGGGTGTGCTGCACTAAACATTGGTACACCATCACCTTGATTTGTTGCGAAGCCATTGTTGTACAAGTCAGCAGCTTTTTGCTGTTTTGTACTTCCCATAGCTCTTGCTAATCCTTTTGCTCTTAGTTTTGCAAAAGTATCATATAAATTATCTTCCATAGCTTCTTCAGTTACTGCGAATGCTAATGCTACAGTTTCGTTAGTATACCTTGAAGTATAACTTTCTGATGCATCATCATAAACTACAGCAGCACCCTCACCTTTAACAGGTGCAGCACCAAAGCCTGTGAAGAGTACTTCTTCTTCAAAAGCTCTATCTGAGTTTTCTATTTCGTATAATGGTTTGTGTTCTTCATCTACGCTGCCATATTCTATTCCAAAAACTGCATTTAGTCCAGGAAGTAGCTCTTTGGCAATACTTGCTCTATTAATAGCCATTTAATTATTCCTTTCCTATTAAGCTGTTGAAACAGTAGCTGTTGTGTAATTGTCAACATGATTGTTGATACGTACTTCATACCATGGATAATCGTCAGTTTCACCTGCTGATGAACTTGTTGCTGTATCCCATGGAGCTCTACGTATTACTCTCATACCTGCTAGTTCTGTTAATACAGGACCAGAAGCATCTAACTCATATCCACTATTACCTGTTTTTGTTGAACCTGCACCTGCTGTCCATACTCCATTATATATACCAGCACCAAAACCTGCTGCTGCTGTTACAGGACCATCTGCCTGTATAAAGTATGTTTGAGCTGGATCAGTACAAACATGTAATTGAATGTCTGTTGCAGTTATGCCACCTGTCCAATATCTACTGAATTGTTGATCGCCATTGCTATCTACATAGCTACATCCTTGGAAAACTCCTGCAGATTTAATAGTTGGGTTTGCACCTGTAGGTACGATTGTACCTGAACTATAAATTGCTATAGGATCTCCTGTAAACATGCTTGTAGGCAATGCTGCTGAAGGAACTATTGGGCTTATGTTATCCCCAACAGGAATCATAGTAACACCAGTAGAGTTAGAACCTGAGCCATTTTTTCTTGCCAGTACCAGTCCTCTAGGACTATCAACTGAAGCCATATTCTTTCTCCTTTATTAATTAATAATAAGCAATAAAAGGATTAATCCTGAAAATTAGGTTGTCTTCCTGTTACCACTTTTGATTTACTGTTATTAGAAATAGGCATACGAGAATTATTAGAACCCATAAGTTGAGCTTCAATAGCTTCATTCATAGATTTACTTTTATCTCTGTAAAACTTACTTCTAGCTTCGTATCTACCAGTTGGGATTTTTGCTAATCCTACGTCAGCACGACAGACTACCCCTGCGTATCTACCTTCCTCTCTCACGAAAGAGGTTGCACTCATTTCAGGAACTTCAGCTAAATCAACAAATACCCATCCTTCTTGCAGTTTCTTGCCTAAATGTTTTACGTCATCTTCACCTTTAAGTGTCATTCTTACCCACCCAAGTGTCATACCTTCGTTGGCGAAACGCTGTGTTACTGCTTCAGGAATATGAAGAACATCTTGCTCTTCAAATGTGTATTCAACTTCTTCTCTAGCGTTGTTTTCTCTTAAATCAGAACTACGTGTATTATTAATTCGTGTCATTATTTTCTTCCTCCACGCTGCATATTAATTGTTGTATACTCTCCATCAGCCTGTTCAGACTTTTGTTTTTCAAGAGCATACTGTTCAAGTGGTATATCCCATTTGTTAGCTAGTCTAATATCTTCTTTTGACAGCTTAACCTTTTTACTGGAACCTGGAGAGCTGCGAGATGCTCCAGCAACCACTTGAGCAGGTTTTGACGCTTCTACCTGCTGGCGAACTTCCTCAACTGGAGCAGCTTCTGCTGCAAACTTATGAGGAAATGTTTCTTTTAACCTACGATCTATTTCAGTATAATATTCTGCATCTGTAGGACTAAAACCTTCTTCTTTTAACTGTCCATCTATAGCTAAAGCTGAAACAGTCATAATTTGATCTTGACCAAACCATTCATTATTAGCTGCCCATTGTTCTGCCTTTGGATCTGGTGTAGGCATAGGTGGCTGATATTGTGGTTGCTGTACAGGTTGTTGCTGTTGTTGCTGTACAGGTTGTTGTTCAAATTGTTGTTTTGTTGCACTTAAAGATTTTAAATCATTTTGTGCTTCATTCAAAAACTCTTGAGCTTGTAATATTTTAGCTGAATCACCTTCTTCATGTGCAGCTTTATATGCACCTCTTGCAAGTTCTAACTTATCTGTTATTTGTTTTTCACTTGCATTTAAACTTAATTTATTAACAGTATTAAATTGATGTTCTGTATTATTTAATCTATTAGTAAGTTGTTCATTTTGTTGTATTAGTTGAGCAAGTTGTTCATCTCTTTCTTTACGTTGCTTAACTAATTGTCTTATTCTTTTTTGTGCTCCTTTAGTTTCTACACCTTCAAGCTCTTTAGGTGCTTCTTCTTTTGGAGGTTCCTCTTGTTTAACTTCCTCTTTTGATTCAACAGGCGAATTAGCTTCAACTTTTTCATCTTCTTCGCCTTCTACTTCATATTCTACTTTTGGTTCTTCTGGAGCTTTAACTTCTACTTCACTCCATTCTTCTTGTTCTTTTGCCATTGTATTACCTTTCGTTGTTTACGAGACATACGACTTACGTATCTTATACTATATATTATACACTAAAAAATTTTATAGTGCAACTTAACTACTATATTTAGTCAAATTAAAAGTAGGATCTAAAAACTTTGGATCTTGTACTTTCATTATAACTTGATCATCATACAATAAAATCATTTTAACATTTTTATATTGTATCTTTTGACCAGCATGTTTAGCATAACAAATATAATCACCTAATTGACACCAAGGTCCTTTAGGAAATTTTTCATTATCATTATAAGCAAGATCACCTATTTTAATAACTTGACCTATAGTTGTTAAATACGACATATCGTCTTTGGTTGAATTTGGTAGTAATATACCACCTTTAGTTTTTTCTTTTATTGAGACAGGTCTTACGAGTACATGAAAACCTGGAAGTTCAGGTAAGACATCTGGAGTACTTTCGTCTTCTTCTTCTGTAATCCACATATCGTTCTTTATAGATTTACCTAAATGTGCCTGTTGCATTAGTCATCCTCTTCTTCGTATAGTCTTTTCTTAACTACTTCAGTTAATTTATTACGAGACCATTCAATACCTTGAACAAGTCCTACGAGTTGCCTATAGTGAGCAAAAGAATCTGCTTGCCCACCAGAGACATTTAATCTTAGTTTATTGAGTTCGTCATTATATTCTTTAACAACCTCATCCCATATATCCATAAATTAATTAAATCTCTGCACATGCATAGCAATTAATCTCTAGTCCTACAGATACTTCTTTTACGACTGGTGATTTCCACATACTATCTTCTCCCTTTAGTTGGTGAAGGATACTTCCAAAAAGAATCTTCACGTTGATTTAATACACCTTTTTTAGGTCTACTACCATAGTCAATTTGAGACATTTTAGTATAGTCACCATACAGACCACCATCTCCATTTGGAACATGAGTTGGGTATCCATTAGTCACACCCTTTTTTACAGGGTATGCTTTATTCCCTATTGGCATTACTTTCTCCTTTCATTGTTTCTTGTTCTTCAATTCGAACTTCTTCTTTTAATAGATCTGACATAACATCAATAAGTTTAAAACTTCTTTCTCTGTCATCCAGTTCTTCCATCTGAGATACTTTTTCCATAGCACTCACACGAATTTTTTCATAATCTATATCAGCTCTTTGATCTGCTAATGCAGCTTTAGCCATTATATCTAAAGCTTTTAATGTTTCTTTACTTGCTCTATCAAGATCTGATTTTTCTTTTTTCAGTATAGCTGATTGTCCAGATTTACTTGCTTCCATTAATAGTTTAGCTTCTTCTAACTCTAACTTCTGTGAATCTATTGCAGACTCTGCAGTATTCTTAGCAGCAGTTTGTTGTAGCTTTTGTTTTTCTAATTCTACTTTAGCTTGTTCTAATGCTACCATTTGTTGTTCAGGCGATTGAGCTTGACCTGCAGCCATATTAGCATTTAATACTTGTTGTGCTGCTGTAGCCATAGCCATTTCTGCAACTTGAGGATTCTGTTGTTGTTCTGGTGGTAACTGTTCCATTGTAGCTCTTGCCATACCATTCATTTGTTCTTGATATTTTAATACAGAATGTTCTTGTATGTTTGCTTCTAGTATTGGTCTTAATCTTTGCATAATAGGATTAGCACCATTTTGAGGATCTTGTAAATACATCATCTTTGTTTGTATATGAGCATCATGGTTCTGTCCTGGAAATGCTGCAATAGGCATACCTTTAGTTGCAGCCATTATATCAGATACAGGATCTAATTGTTGTGGTTCTTTCTTAGGTGGTAGTATTTCTTCTAAGTTAGGTAAATTAGCAGCATTTAGTATTGTTCTATTTAATGCTTCTAAGTTAAACATACCAGGAGGTGATTGTTGTGCCATTTGTAATGCCATCTGTGAAATCATCATTCTATGAGCATTTGATGGAATGTTAGGATCAGATACTGGAAGAACATCTATCCTACCATCAAAGTCTTGTTTAAGAACATTCTTTTCAGCAAAAGGTACTTCATATGGATACTCAGAAGGTAGATAATCATAATTTATCTGTGCAAGTATTTTAAATTCATCTCGTTGAGATTTGTGTAATCTCTTGTGAATAGCAGAGAAGAACTTACTTGATGCTTCTAGTAATGCCATTGTTGTACCAACAGGTCCATAAGATGCTGCGTCAGAAACAATTTGTTCTGTACTATCAGCAAACTTTTGACCTGTTTGAGTTATGAATTGTAGCATATTATACAGGGTTGAGGAAGGCTCTTTATAGGGGAGAGAGACGATAGCCTTATTAAGATCTTGCCCTGTTGCTTCAACTTCTTTAAACTCACCTGGTGATATAGGATCGTTGTCACCAACAATTCTAACACCTTTTGCTTTAAATCCTCCTGGTAAGTTTGCGAACTGACCTGCATCCACTAAACTTCTCATGGCTGCAGTAGCAGTCATAGTTAAGTTTCCTAAGAAGTGCATGAGACCAAATCCATAAAAACTAAAGCCTGGTACGAACCTATAGTGAACAAAGTGAGACACTTTCTCTTGGTTCTTATCATCCTTCTTATAGTTTCTACGAATACTTAAAATTTGTTGTGACTTCTCTTCTACTGTAACAATATAAGGAAGAGCATAGTCTTCTTCTATTTCTAAATAACAATGTTGTTCTAGTAATGTATATTGTGGATCATTTGTTCCTGTAGGAGACAAACCAATAATTGTATCCATCTTTTCTGAAAAAGAAGTAGGTTGTGGATTAGTTGCTTCTGGTAATTCTACATCTCTATATATTCCTGTACGTATATCTTTTGCAAGATCAACAGGACTTCTATATATTACATGTGTGTATCTATCTGCTTTACGTAGATTAGATGCATAGTAAGAAACATAGAATTGATCAATAGGAACAAACTCAGATACTGGTCTTTTTAAATTAGCATCATAATAAACTTTTTTAAATGCTGATCCTATTAATGGTAAATGAAATAACATTCTTTCCATCTCATCAAAGTATTCAGGCATCTGATCTGTTGTTTGATAATTCATAAACTCTTGAACACGATTAGCTTGATCTTCTCTTTCAGGAGTAGACTTACCTATGATCTGAGCTTTAACTGGACCTGATGGTGGAAATAATTCTTGTATTGCTTTTGATTGAAACTTAACAGCAGATTCTATTAACATTGGATGTACTGCTGTACATGCACCTTCAAATGGTTCTGAAGATTCTTGTATCTTTAATCCTAGTAGATCAAAACCTTTTTCAAACATTGCTTCCCATTCAGCACGAGATTCTTTATCTGATGTATAATTGTCTACTACATCTGCTGCAATGTTTTCTTTTTCTTCATCTTCTAATTTATCTGTAAGATCACCATACCACTCTTGGATTTCTTCTTCAGCTTCCATTTCTACAACACCTGTAAAGTCTACAGTAACACCACCATCTTCTTCCATCTCAAATGTTGGTGCACCTTCTAGCATTTGTTCAGGTGTAGGCATTTGAACTACATTAGTTATTTCTTCTCTAATTTTGTCAAATGGATTTTTTTCTGTTGCCATTGATTTTCTCTCTCTCTATAATAATCTACGTTAGGATCGTATTTATTAGTGATAGTTATAGTATGCTTTTTATTTTGGTTTGCATACTTTTTTTCCATTTCCTATATTATAGCACTAAACTCTCCAGTACGCAAGTTTTTTCTCTCTTGGTTCATCATCCCAATCAGGATCTTCTGGATGTTGTAAATGCCATGACTCTTTCATATAATGTATTGCCATTGTCATTGCATCAACTTGGTCATCATGTGCAGCATTTGGAAACCTTAACATTTCCTCTAACAAATCTTCTGACCACTTTTTATTTTTAGGAAACCATACTCTACCAGATTCCATCATTGGTGTTGATGCATATACTCTGGATACTTTATCTCTATCAGGTAGATATTCTAATACAGGTATACCAGCTCTACGCATATCTTGTATTAATGATTGTCCTGATGCTTTCTTTTCTACCATACATACATCAGGTCTATGTTCTTGATATAACATTTGTGTCATACGTCTTAGTTCTGGATATTCAAATCTACCTTTAATGTTTCCTAATAGAATAAGATTACCTTGATAAGATTCTAATCCTTCTTCATTCTGATCATACATAGAGAATATACCCCATGTCTGAATAACACTATAATCTGCTGTAGTTTTTGTAGAAAATGCTGTATCATATGTTTGTATTATAAAATCACATGGAGGAGGTTCGTCATATTCCCACCACTTTAACCATTTCTTCTTTATAAGTCCACCTTCATCTGGTGTGGGATCTTGCATATACAATGCATTCCAGTATCGTGCACCATTTGAAGCTTTGATTTCATGTTCATCTACTCTTAGTACTTCATCTGGTTTCCATTCAGGAAAATAACTAGAACCTACTGGTAAATCTAATAATTTAGCTGCAGGTTCATCAAGCCATGCAGGAATACGTACAACTTCCCATGGAATAACATTATAATCTCCTACATTTTCTTCTTGTTTTAGTAACCATCCACATAAATCATCATAATGATACCTAGTATTTATTATTAATATGGAACCATTAGGCATAATACGTGTTCTTAGTCCTGCTGGATACCATTCCTTAACGTATCTTCTACCTGCTTCAGAGTATGAGTCCTCTTCTGACATGACATCATCAAGGATTGCAATGTGTGCACCTCTTCCTGCAATCTGGGATCTAACCCCTGCAGCATAATACTGTCCTCCTTTGTTTGTTTTCCATTTACCAGCAGCCCTAACGTCTGATCGTAAAGATACACCTTTAAAAACATGCTGAAACTCTTCAGTATTGACAATATCCCTGACAGAACGACCAAAGTCGCTTGATAACTGGTCACTATGGGAAACAGTAAGTATTTCATGTTCTGGATTCCTTCCTATATACCATGCAGGAAACAATTTAGAACAAATAACAGACTTAGATGAACGTGGTGGTAGAAAGACCATGAGACGTTTAATCTCTCCAGACTCTAATTGTCTTAATTTATCTGATATTACCTCAATATGCTTACCCATTTTAAAGTCTGAAATAAGCATTGGAGCCATTTGTTTAACAAATCCAAGAAAATCCCCTTTAGATTGTTGTTTGACCTTATGTTTTAACAAAAGATTTAGGTTTAACAAGTCCTCTAGGGGTGTGATAGTCTCTATAGTCTCTGTAGTTTCTATGATATTATATCCTTATAGTATATTGTTGTATGTTATTATATGTTTTAATAAGAAAAACAAAAGAAAAAACAAATGTACTAAGTACTTAGTACTTCTGTTTATATATATTATATATAATTATACATACTCCCCACTTAATTGTCAAGTCTTTTTTTATTTATTTTGTTATTCCTATAATTAACCTGGTATTTTTGGTACATATATGGCACACCTATATATATAATAAACGTAGCCCACAGTTTTTTTTGTGGGGGGTGTACTAAATAGTCTATATAGAACAAAAGGTGAACACAAAAGATACCTTGAAAACGCTATACATTCTGTATACAGCGTATGCGTTGAACATTTAGTATATAGCGTATGCGTTATATCTTAAATGTACAGCGTCAGCTAACGTTATATCTTAAATGTACAGCGTAAACTATATAAGCTATGTAATTATAGGTGGCTTTATTTCTATAATGGTATTTTATAGCCTTCAATAATTGTCACTATATGACATTAATTATTAGTATTTTAGACGTTATTTTATAGGTTTAATATAGCCAAAAATACCTATATTTTGAAAATATAAAATCTATTTAAACCTATCAAACAGGCTTATCAGTAGACGCTATATTTTTAATATACCTATATATGCGACTATGCTGTAAAGTGACTGTATGGCAATTTCGACTTTTCAATGTTCTTTGTTTGTTCTCATAAAAAATGGCTGTTTTCTGCTATTCTTATTTTGCTATTTTAGGTATATTTTAGGGTATTTTAAAAAATAATTACTATAGGATTTGACATTGTTGTAGAATGCTTTAATATATATATAATTGATTCGCTGTTTGAAATTGTAAATATCCTATATTCTTTTATTTAATAATAAAAGTTACGTAGTTCTACGTAATTTAAAACTAAAAAAGGAAATAATATTATGGGAATAAAAGAAAATAAATTAGACGTAATCGTAGAAAATGAATCAAAATCTTTTGTTAAAGATTATGTTGGAGTTGAAAAAATTTTAGAAGATTTTAATAATAAAAGGTTTTATCAATTCTGTAAAGTTGGTTCATTCGCAAGTAAATTAGATAAAAAAGAAATAGCAAGAGCAAAGAGAGATTTAAGAAAATCTATTCAAAAGAAAAAGCCTACTATTTCAAAATCTTATCTTAATGATACGTTTAGAGTTTTTACACCTAAATTACATGAAAAAATAATTAAAAAGAATAGTAGTGTGGATATGGTGAAGGCTCAACTAGAAAAAGCTGGAATTACTAATTATGAAGAATTTAAATACTTCATGAAACCACCAGCACCAAAAAAGACTAGCGAAGAAAAATCTACAGATGCTAAAGAAAAGCAAGAAAACACTTTAGAATCTAAAATGAAGGATAATTCACAAGCTAGAAGTCAAGAACAATGTATTCAATTTGTTAAGGAGTACATTGAAGAAAAACTATCGAATGATAGTAAAGTATGGTTATCAAATCACCTAACTAAATTATATGGTAATTTGGAAACTAAAGAAGCACTAAAAACAGCAACTAAATAACTAGCAAGAATATAGGATATTTCAAGGCTTGGAAGTGTTGTAATGATGCAACATTTTCAAGCCTTTTTTTTATGTAAAATTACGTAGTTCTACGTAACTATTTATATTAAAAATATTTGAGGTGAATACAACATATAGGTGAATACGAATAGGTGAATACAATATATAGTACCCATTTGACTTCTATTATTAGGTATGGTAATCTATATATAATCAAGAGAGCAACTGTATAACATATAAAATTACGTAGTTCTACGTAACTTTAGAAAGGAGATAATATGTTAGACAAAGAAAAATATAATGACTATACGTTAGGTATAAAAACAAGCATACCAAACACAGACAACCCACCTTTTCTTACTACGTGGGGAGATGCTAGAGGTGTGCCAACAGTAAAACGAAATGGTAAAATCATAGCTATTAATCCTGCTACTAATAAACCATTTCCAAAAGTGAAAGATATTTACGTAGAACTACGTAAGTATATATAGGTGAATACAATGTTAATAAGTCATAAACATAATGTTAATCTTATAGTCAACGTAGGTGAATACAAAGATATAAAACCACACGACTTGACAAGAGAACCAGAATTGAATACAAATAAGTTATTGTTTTTATTAACTGCAATACTAAATAGATGGGAGAAAAAGAAATGTTTGGAATAGAAATAGGTGAACACAATAAAGAGTCTGTTATATGGATTAAAAATGTGAACATAAATAAAAAATATATGTACTACATGAATACATATGACAACAAAATGAAAGCACAAAAACTATGTGATAGTCTTAATAAAAAGGAGAACTAATATGGTAGAAATAAAAGTTACAACTTCACTCTATGAAGATGAAGAGAAACTATTAAAGTCTACTCAAGATAAGTTAGATAAAATAGAAAAACAAGTACAAGAAATGTCTTATAAAATTAGTGACTTAGCAGAGAAGTATGACCATGAATATAGTAGAGATACATGGAACTCTTTACAAAATATAGTTTCTGAGTTAGATAATTTTTATATAACTGCAAAGCATTTAATAGAAACTTTTAGACGTGACCATATAAATCTGTAAAGGAGGTGAATACAATGGCATGGAGTACGACAACTAAATATAGTGCATCTGAAGAAATGGTGAAGTCAGCTTTAAAAGATAAATGGGTATTTGAAATATCTTGTGAAGGTGATTTTATACTTCTTGGAAGCAATGACTTTGATGAAATCATGGAACATATACATAGTGTAGAAGTTGCTGATGTACATCTTCAGAAGGAAGGTGAGAAAGATGATTGGTGTTGCATTATATTATATAATGGAGAACCAGATTGTGAAATATCAGATTGCATTGTTGGTGGATACGTAGACCAATGGTGTCAACGAACTGATTATGGACAAAAGAAAGTATAACTAACATAGGTGTGTCAATGGTAAATACTAGTTGTAGGACACTTAATAGATGAGGAAACATTTGCGTACCAATACATCTGCCTATAAAAAAAAAGGAGAACAAAATGAAAAATAAATTTGGTAAATCAAAAGACATTGACAACGCATATGCTACATATCTTGTAGTCAATGAAAGTAATGGTATGTATTTTGAATGGAAAATTCTCAAGACATATCAGAAGAAAGAGAATGAAGATAAAAATCCATATGCTAGGTGGTATACTGCATGTAAATCACCCATGACATATGATAGTTGGGAGTATGGAGATGCGTACATTAAAGAGATAATGGACACAAAACCTATGCGAACATCAGCAACTAAAGAATGGGAAGAAACTTATGGTGCATAAACCATTATCATGGTATGAAGATATAGGAATGTTTGGTATAAACAGACCTATTAATGATATACCAGAACATAATATACAAGGCTCTTGTATACACAAGACATCTTTCTGTGATGTAACTTGTTATAATTTAAAGTTATATAAACTATATAAAACTATGAAAGATAAAGATGTACGAGATGAACAGTTCTGGCAATCTTTACCTACAACATATGATATACATAATGAAAGTTTATCCAGAATTGTTATGCAAATTCAGAGAGCAAAGAAACAAACAGAACGAGCAAGGTTTATGACAAGAGGTGAAGGCATAAAAGATATACAAGATATATTTAGAATAAAAGTAATATGTAAAGCAACACCTAATACTATATGGTGGTTGCCTACAAGAGTTTGGAGAGATACAAAGTTAAAAAAGTTAGTAGAAGAAATACTATTTCCTATAAAGAATTTATCCATCTGTGCATCTATTGACCCTACTACAACTAAGAAGGAAGAACAGATGCTTATAGATGATAAATGGTCGACCATGTTTTATGGTGATGACCACAAAACAACTATGTCTGACAATACCAAACAATTTAAATGTCCTAAGACACATAAGAAAATCAAAGGACATTGTGGAATTTGTAAGGCAGGTTGTTTTGGACAAAGAGTGATAGATAGACAGACTCATGTTCATTTATCACAACATTAATTGGTGACAATTTTGTTACCATATAACGTACCATTTTGGTACATAAAATAGGAGAACTAACATGTTTAACCAAAGCGATTTATTGCTTAGAATAAAAGCAAAAGGCTTAGTTGATGTGAAGATTAATAACAACAACAACCTATGGCAGAAATCTATCTACATAGCTAAACGTAGTCATAACTGGTATAAGATAGGGGTATCTAAGAATATACCTCAGAGAATAGCAGGATTACAAGTAGGCTCACCTGAGAAACTAAAGGTCATACATTCTATACCTTTAGAGGGTAAGGTTTTCTTTGTAGAGAGAAGCGTAATTAAGAATATTGGACAGAACTTACCTAATGGCTCTAAGAGTGGTGAGTGGGTACGAATACAAGGTTCTGAAGCAGAGATAAAGAAACTCTTTACTTATGTAGTTAAAGGTGTTATATCTAAGTTAGGTAAGGACACACGTTCTGAAGAACAAAGATGGAACTTAGCTATGGAGAAAAAGTTTCCTTTACTTGCATGGAGTTACATGAAATCACCACTAAGAACATTCATTAGAAAGTAAATACATGCACGACATATACATTGAAGGTGGTACAAAAAGACAGAAAGATATAGCAAACAAAGTTATATCTTTTTGTCTTAAAAGATTAATGCCACGAGCAAGAAGTATTAATATTGAGTTGACCTTACGAAGTATGTCAGACTTAGGTGGTTGTTGGTTACTAGACAATCATAGAAGTTTTGGTATTGAGGTCAACTCAGAATCAAATACTAAAGAATTTATCATATCACTTATACATGAAATGGTACATGCTAAACAATATTATACTCAAGAATTATGTGAGGTGTTGACTATGAATAGTGATGGTGTTATGGTAGCTAAAACATTGTGGAAAGGTAAAGATTGTACAAACTTAGAGTATAGAGATTTACCTCACGAACTAGAAGCATATCATATGCAAGACAACTTATATAAGGAGTATAAAAAATGAGTATGATTAAACTACAAGGTTCACCATTATTTGCATCATTTAATGATGAACAACTAAAGAAACATATCGATAGTCATAATGCAGAAGAGAAAAGATTGTTATGGCTTGGTGTTATGTTAGGACAAAACAATCTATTGCAGAAGATAGATAAAGAATATAATGTATACATAGGAGATAAATAATATGACGATACTACAATTTAAAAAGAAAGATGAAGACGAATACAAAACTAATGTATGGTATAGATTAGGTTCTGCTAAAGCAGTCTTTGAAACTCTACTTAAAAGAGATGAGTTGACAGAACATCTAAAAGAGTTTATAAGAAAATGGTTAGCTAAAGAAGAACGATACGATAGAGAGAATAAATAATGGAAAACTTAGAAACAATATTTTATCTTATCATTATTGCTTTAGCATTATTATAGAAAGGAAAATAATATATGACAGCATTACAAAATAGTATAATACTAGATGAAGAATATGAATACGAAGTATCTGTATTAGATTTATGGAAAGTATCTGGAGAAGAAGAACCATACTCTGCTATACATCTAGCTATGAATACTTTAACATATCCTAATCCTAATGTTCCAGACGAAGAGATAGAAGAACATCTATCAGAACTATGGTCAGAAAGGTGGAGTGAGTATTATGTATAGTGAACTACGTACATACACTAACATATCTGAATTCATTCAAGCACATGAAGGATTATGGCATATGCTAGATGTTAAATATAAAAAACTTGACAAAGAAACTGTAATTATAAATAATACTAAATGGAAACTAGTGAAAGGAAATATGACATGCCTAACAAAATAAAAGATAAAGAACTGAGTGAGGTGTGGACATCAGTAGATGATGCACCTAAAGAAGTTCAGAAAGAATATGAAAGACATCTTAAAAAAGTAGAAGAACAAGTAGATGATTTAGACAACCAACACTATAGTGAAGGAGAACAATATGACTAAAGAACAAATACTAGATAAACTATATCAAGCAAGAGACTATGCGTCAGATGCTATGAATGTTGCACAACAATCAAGTGCCCATGCACAAGTCGTAGAAACACAAGCGATAGATGCATATGATAATGTATGTGATGCTATTAACATGGTAGAGGAGTTAGAAGATGAGTAATAAACAATTAGCTGAAAAACATTTTGGTTATTTATATGATAATTGGATTGATGATGAACTAAAACACTATGAAGAATACTATAGGGTGGAAGATGCAGATTTAATAACAACATCTAGATTAGAAGAACATAATTACAAAGACTTGAGAGTACTACAAGATTTTTTTGAGGAGAACCATTATGCGTAGCAGAGGATATGAATTGACAGAGTTCAGAAATAAATGGAAAACTATTTATAGTAAAACATTTCTGAATAAGTATATACCTATACATGAAGATGTATGGGTAGATGATAAAGAGTTTATAGAAACTATGAAGAAACCAGAAGGTGAAAGATATATCTGGACAGTACTAGAAGAAAATGGTACATGGATTGTAACAAGTGGATACCATTGGGTTAATAGAATAGGTTTTATAATAACTAAAAATAAATGGGAGCATGACATGAACATAGAAGTGAAAGGATATTAAGATGAGTGATAAAGATAAAGACTATCCAGAAGAATTTCTACAAGCATTAAAAGAACTTGAAGAAGAAGGTATAATTTGGTTAGTAGAGGAGAATGATAATGAGTAGAGATATAAACACAATACCTACGACACGAAGACATATAGTAAGCTATCAAATCTATGTAGAATGGAATGATAGTCATAAGTTAGTAAGACTAGACCATGATATGCCAAGTGGTTTAGCACAAGACTTAGACGATTGGTTTATAGATATAGAAATAGAGGAGAATGTATAATGGAAGAAGAAGTTAAAGAATTTATAGGTGAACTATCACGCAGACTTGCTGATGAACCAGACTACGATTATAAATTACTACCTAAAATACAAGCACTTTTCTACATGGTAGATTGGATAGTACCAGAAGCATGGGAGAATGGTGTAAGTAAAGCATTTAAAAAGGAGAATGTATAATGAATGAATATATATTTACAACAAAACATACTGTTTTAATTGAAGCAGATAGTGAAGAAGAAGCAACAGAAATCTATGAAAATCTTGATGACTATGGAGATATTTCTGATGTAGAAATAAAGGAGAATGAAGATGAATAACTACAGTATAATAACAGTAGCAACAGTAACTACTGAATACATAGTGAAGGCAGAGAATAAAGAAGAAGCAGAAGAAAAGTTTTATGATGGTGAATATGAAGATACGAATACATTAGATTACTATGATGAACATGTAGATAACATAGCATTAGATGAGGAGAATGTATAATGAAAATAACTGAAGAAGAATTAGCAGAATTAGAAGTATGGGATATTACTTTTTATACAGAAGATGAAGAAGGTAATAAAAAGTTTTGGAAAACTACACATCATGTAGACCATTCTAGTTTAAGTGAAGGTTGGGAAGCTGATGATTTATATTATGCAGAGGAGAAAGACACATGAACATATTTGTATTAGACGAATCACCTATCATATCTGCACAGATGCAATGTGATAAGCACATAGTAAAGATGCCATTGGAAACTGCACAGATGTTATGTTCTGTGTTGCATAGGCATGGACAAGGAGATAAAGTACCATACAAAGAAGCACACAAGAACCACCCATGTACACTATGGGCAGGAGATAGTGCTGCGAATTTTAGTTGGCTAGTACAACATGGTATGGAGTTATGTTTTGAATATACCAGAAGGTATAACAAGATACATAAATGTCAACAAGTTATTATGGATATAAGAGAAACAGATTGGGGTACATTACAGTATCAAGATATGGAAAGAACACCACACCCACAATGTATGCCAGAAGAATACAAGTGTGCGTCTGATGAGAGTGTATTAGCATACAGAAAGTATTATGTGAATGATAAGAAAGATATAGCCAAGTGGGAGAAAGGTAAAGATGCACCAGATTGGTATACTAATAAGAAGTATAGGACAGGGTATGACTATCCCAACATGAGAGAAGAGTGGGTAGATTTAGATGCATATGATGGATAATTAACTTGACATTTATATTTATTTAGTGTAAGGTACGAACATGAATAATAATTATATTGTTGCATTTATATCTGAAGATGAAGATATTATATTAGAACCATTAGCAAAGTTCAATGGTGATGTAATGTATTTTAAATCTAAAGGAGATGCAAGAGCATACATAGAAAGACTATATGTTAATAGTGGAGTAGACATAGAGCCTATGTCAGATGATGATGGACTATCAATAGTGAGGGTACAATAATGAATAAATCACAGATAAGAAAAGAATTATATGAGTTACCTAAAGATGCTACATTTCAAGTAGATAAAGTATTAGAATGGATTAAACATAATCAAGAAGTATCAAGGTCTTTAAACAGAGAGGTACGTATGAATACAAAAGGTGCTATAGCTAAAAGGTCTATGCGTGATGGATACATAAAAGATATGCGTCATTACCTACGTACTGGAGATTGGATTAGTTTATTTTATGGTAAAGATATGCAGAACTTAACTAAGTATATAGTGGTTGCACATGGTGATGGAGTATGGTATGACTAATACAGAAAAAGAATTATTAAGAAGAAATGTAAAAGAATTACAGTTACAATTACGTGATGCACATATAAGAATAAAAGAATTAAATGTAAAGATAGATGAATTACGTAAGAGATTAGGAATAGAACAAGAGTTTACAACAGCAGATGGGTGGGCAATGCCTGTAGAAAATCCAGATGCTTTACATATAAAGGAGAATAAAGATGATTGACTTAATAATATTATTTACTATAGTATATTTATTTTTTATGATATATTGTTTAGCAGAACTACGAGGACTAAGAAAATATATTGAAACAAGTAATGCAATATATAGAAAGTATGCTGATGATATGATATTTCTTACAAGAAAAGGAAAGAAATAATGAGTGAGAATAAATTTACTAATTGGTTACATAAAGAATTAAAACAACAACAAAAAGAAAAGGAAACTATAATGGCTAAAGCAATAAAGAAAGATGGTGCTATGATTTTAGATGAAGCACAAAAGAAAGCATTACTAGATATATTTAATGCAGGTAATGATTTTTCACGAAGTTATAGAGAGTCAGGCATTAAGTATGTAACTGCCTGGGAAATAGAAAAAATGATAGACTTAATAGATGATATGAAAGACTTATATGGTATTGCACCTACAATAAGTGAACATACAGACAATGATGGAGACCATTATCCTAATCATTGGAGTGACCATGTATGGTCTGACGATTCAAGAGCATGGAAAAGAGAGGACTAATATGCCTAAGAATTTATGGGATAAAGAATACAACAGAGTTTATAGAGAACTTGTACGTGATTATCTTGATGATGGTTACGACATTGCTGAAGCTAAGTTTAATGCTAGAAAAGATGCTAAAGAAATAATGAAAGATCAGCTTGACTTTGTTGAAGAATTGTATGATAATACGTTAAACGATTTGGATTAATAATATGGATAAACAATGGTTAGACAGAGGTGCATGTCCTAAGTGTGGCTCTAGTGATGGTAATGTAAATCATTCTGAAGGATATAGCTTTTGTTTTTCTTGTAACACTAGGTTTGGAGAGAAGATGGAAGTAGAAAAAGTAATACCAATGAGGACAGAGAGTGTTATGAAAACTGTGGGTACGTTAGGTGCGTTAAGTGAACGTAGTATATCTAAAGAAACAGCACAGAAATATAATACAGATGTTAAAGTAAATGGTAATATGAATACTCACCACATTTATAAATACTTTGATGAAGGTGGTAACAATATAGCTAACAAAGTACGTGATGTAGCTACTAAGAATATGTGGACTGAAGGTAATATGACTAATGCAGGATTGTTTGGTCAAAATATCTTTGCACCTAGTGGTAAATATATTACTATTACTGAAGGTGAGGTAGATGCTATGTCTGCATATGAATTACTTGGTAGTAAGTGGGCATGTGTATCTATTAAAACTGGTGCAGGTTCTGCATTACGTGATTGTAAAAAAGCATTTGAATATCTTGATAGCTATGATCAGATAGTTATATCATTTGATATGGACAAGCAAGGTAGAGAAGCTGCAGAAAAAGTAGCACAACTCTTTGCTCCTAACAAATGTAAAGTTATGCATATGGAACATAAAGATGCTAACGAATATCTAAAGATGAATAAACGTGAGGAGTTCTCAAGAGCATGGTGGAATGCACAACCATATACTCCTGCAGGTATAGTCAACTTAAAAGATTTAAAATCTACATTGTTTGAAGAAGAGTATTGTGAGACATGTTTATATCCTTGGAATAAATTAAATGATAAGACATATGGTATGCGTACTGGTGAGTTGATTACATTCACATCAGGTGCAGGTATGGGTAAGAGTTCTATCATGCGTGAGTTGATGCATCATATGTTAAAGAATACAAATGATAATGTAGGTATACTTGCATTAGAAGAAAGCACAAAGAATACAGCATTTAATATTATGTCTGTTGAAGCTAATGCTAGATTATATATTAATGAAATACGTAAGAAGTATAGCCAAGAAGAATTAGATACATGGTTTGATAATACTATGGGTAGTGGTAGGTTCTTTGCTTTTGATCACTTTGGTTCTATATCTAATGATGAGATACTTTCAAGAGTAAGATTTATGGCACAAGCTTTGGATTGTAAATGGATATTTCTTGACCACTTATCTATACTTGTATCAGGTCAGGAAGAAGGAGATGAAAGAAAATCTATTGATGTATTGATGACTAAATTACGTTCATTAGTAGAACAAACTGGTGTTGGATTACTATTAGTATCACATCTACGTAGACCTGCAGGTGATGCAGGACATGAGAATGGTAAAGAGATTACTCTCTCACATCTACGTGGCTCTGCATCTATTGCACATCTATCTGATAGTGTGATAGGATTAGAACGTAATCAACAAGCAGAAGATGATGTAGCATCTAACACTACTACAATACGTATTCTAAAGAATAGATATACTGGAGATACTGGTATAGCTACACATCTTTATTATGATAAAGAGACAGGTCGTATGAAAGAGATTGACAATCCTTACGAAGTAGATGATAATGATGAGGAGGTATCATTTTGATAGACTTTGATATGTTTGAGAAAGAAACTCTGAAGATAGATGGTTTTGATGATGCTATCATAGGATATGGAGAGCAATATAGTAAACAACCTTTACTTGTATACTCTTATAGTAAAATATGTGAGATATTAAGAGAACGAGATGGTATGGAATGGGAAGAAGCAGATGAGTTTGCTCAGTTTAATATCGCAAATGTATGGGTAGGTGAGAGAACTCCTATGATATTATATAATGAGTATTGGTATGATTGGAAAGAGAATGAGAGCAGTAGTTGATATAGAAACAGATAGCTTAGATGCAACAAAGGTTCATTGTATAGTGGCTAAAGATATAGACTCAGGGAGGGTTTATCCTTTCCCTCCTGATATGATACATGGGTTTAGAGATTGGTCACAAGGTGTCAAGCAATTTATTATGCATAATGGTTTATCATTTGATGCACCTGTGTGTAATAGATTGCTAGGTACTAATATAAAACCTAGTCAGATTGTAGATACACTTGTACTATCACAACTCTTTAATCCTATTCGTGATGGTCATAGTTTAAAAGCATGGGGAGAAAGATTAGGATTTCCTAAAGGAGATGTAGAAACATTTGAAGTATATACACCAGACATGTTAGAGTATTGTAAACAAGATGTGAATATAACACACAAGTTATTCAATATTTTACAGAATGAAGGTAAAGGTTTTTCTTCTAGTTCTATTAGATTAGAACATAAAGTTAGAGTTATAATAGATAAACAAGAAAAGAATGGCTTTGCTATGGACATGCAAAAAGCTATGAGTCTTTATAATAAATTAAGAGATGAAGCTAATGGTTTAGAAAAGTGGTCAGTAACAACCTTTGAACCTACAGTTGTAGAGTTAAAAACAAAAACAAAATACATACCTTTTAACATAGGTTCAAGACAACAGATTGCAGACAGATTAATGAAGTTAGGTTGGAAACCAAAGAAACATACAGATAAAGGTAACATCATTATTAATGAAGCTGTATTAGATACAATAGATATGCCTGAAGCTAAGAAGTTTTCTCGTTTCTTTTTACTACAGAAACGTATAGCACAGATTAAGTCATGGATAGAAGCATGTGATGATAAAGATGGTAGAGTACATGGTAGAGTTATGACTCTTAAAACTATTACTGGTCGTATGTCTCATCATTCTCCTAACATGGCACAGATACCTGCAGTTCGTTCTCCATATGGAAAAGAGTGTAGGGATTGTTGGACAGTTGATAATCCTTATACTCATTCCATAGTAGGAACTGATGCAAGTGGCTTAGAGTTAAGATGTTTAGCACATCTAATGAATGATACTACCTTTACAGATATACTATTGACTGGAGATATACATACACATAATATGAAAATGGCAGGTCTAACTGATAGAGACCAGGCAAAGACATTTATATATGCATTTATGTATGGTGCAGGTGCATCTAAGATAGGTCAGATAGTAGGAGCAGGTGCTAAAGAAGGACAACAATTAATTAATAAGTTCTTATCTAGTATGCCAGCATTAAAAAGAGTACGTGATGCTGTAACAAAAGCTGCTTCTAAAGGTACTATAAAAGGTATTGATGGTAGACGTTTACATATACGTAGTCCACATAGTGCATTAAATACTTTGATACAAGGAGCAGGTGCTGTTGTTTGTAAAGTATGGTTATGTAATATGAATAAACGTATCAATAGAACAGGTATTGATGCTAAACTTGTAGCAAGTATACATGATGAGTATCAGTTTGAAGTTTCAAACAAAGTAATAAATAAGTTTGGACAGCTAACTAAAGATGCTATGAAAGATACTGAGAAACAATTACAAATGAAATGTCCTCTTGATAATGAATGGAAGGTAGGTAAAACATGGGCAGAGACACATTAGTACAAGAATTTAAAGGAAGAAAAGATCATGCTGATTATATTAAACGAGGTATAAAAGTAGAGAATGAATTTATACAGACAGCTAAATCACATGGTTATACAGTTGCAATAGCTGATGAACAAGAGAATATAAATAAACATATAGATTTATACTTAACATACAAAGGATTAACAGTTAGTGTAGATGTAAAGGCTAGAAGAACTGGAAATAAAAACAAGTTTTTTGATGACGCATGGATTGTTGTTGAATTTTTAAATACAATGGGTAATAAAGGGTGGTTGTATGGCGACTGTGATTACTTTGTATTTGAAAGAGAGTATGACTATGTATGGTGTGATGCAAAAGAGTTAGTAGAATTAACTGACAAAGTTGTAGATAAAAATACCAGAGTTAAAAGTTATAGTGATGCTGAATACAAAACATGGGGTAGAATACATCAAGGAAAACAAGATCTTATCTCAAGAATCGAGATGAGTTTAATACTTAACTTAAATAAAACATTTATTATGAAAAAATCTCTTGACATTGTTTCAGAGGTATGTCATAATTCTGTTATTAATAAAAATGAAAGGAAGATACACATGAGTGTACTAAAAGGAAACGCATACTGGGCAAGTATAGTTAGTCCAAATACTACATTTGATTCAGATGGAGTATGGTCAATAGATGTTGGTAACTTAGACAAAAAGAATACTGACATAGCTAAAGCAGATGGTTTATCTGTTAAAAATAAAGGTGATGACAGAGGTGATTTTGTTACTGTTAAAAGAAAAGTTAGACGTAAAGATGGTAACATGAATAAAGCACCTGAAGTTGTTGACGCAGGTAAACGTGCTATGTCTGGTACATTAATTGGTAATGGTTCAGAAGTAAATGTATTGTATAGTACATATGACTGGGAATTTAAAGGTCGTTCTGGAACATCTGCTGATCTACGTGCTGTGCAGGTAACTAATTTAGTTCCTTATAACGTAGATGCTGATGCAGATGAAGCTTTTGAAGTAGTTCCTGATGGGTTTGTAACTGAAGACTCAGATGAAGAACTATCCTTCGCTTCTTAACCAACCAAGAAAGGATGGGGAGGTATTACTGAACGAGTATCTCCCCATTATTTACTATGAAAAAAATAAATACTTTAGTAGAAGATATATATAATTTATTTGAACCTGAAAAGGATATAGAATTAAGTGAAGAAGAAGTAGATAAACATTTAGACTCTTTTGCAAAAAGTATTAAAGAGACTATGAAGAACATATTAAATGAAAAACCTAAAGAAAGACGTAACCTTAGATTATCTGCTATAGGTAAACCTGCAAGACAGTTATGGTATGATAAAAATACTAAAGAAACTCCTGAACCTTTACAACCTCATACTCGTATTAAGTTTTTATATGGTCATTTACTTGAAGATTTATTAATTGTTCTGTCACGTATTGCAGGACATGAAGTAACTGAGCAACAAAAAGAAGTTAATGTTAATGGTATAAAAGGACATCAAGATTGTATGATTGATGGAGTTCTTGTTGATTGTAAGAGTGCATCAGGCAGAAGTTTTGAAAAGTTTTCTCAAAAGAAATTATATTCTGATGATCCTTTTGGTTATATAGCACAGATTTCTGCTTATGCTGAAGGTAATGGAGTAGATGAAGCTGCTTTTCTTGTGATAGATAAACAGCATGGTAATATATGTTTAACTGATGTTCATTCATTGGAAATGATTAATGCTAAAGAAAGAATTGACTATCTTAAAACTGCTTTGGACAAAGATAATCCACCTGATAGGTGTTATGATTCTATTCCTGATGGTCTTAGTGGCAATCGTAAGCTTGCTATTGGTTGTTTGTATTGTTCACATAAACGTAGCTGTTGGAGTGATGCTAATCAAGGTCAAGGATTACGTGCATTTAATTATGCTAAAGGTATTAGGTATCTTACACAAGTTTCTAAAGCACCTAACGTAGAAGAGGTTACAGATTGGTAAATCATTGGTTAGATTTGAGAACAGGTAAACTTTTTATACCTGACTTTGAACAGTTTGGTTTTGTTTATATTATTACTAACTTAAAAACAGATAAAAAATATATAGGATGTAAGCAATACTTTATTGGTAAATCAAAACGAGAGTCAAGATGGCAATCTTATATGGGTTCTTCAAAATATTTAAAGGAAGATATAAAGAAACTAGGTAAGAAACATTTTAAGTTTGAAGTGATTGATGAATTTAAAAACAAAAGAAGTTTAAAATATTATGAGTTAGTTTATCAAGTACAACATAATGTTTTAACTTCTTGTGTTGAAGGATCAGACAATCATAAGTATTATAATAATTATATAGGTGGTAAATTTTTTAGACCTGTAGAAAGAAAGGAGGTACAAAATGTCAGTAAAGGAAGCAATGTACAACACAGCACTAGCTGAGTTTCATTCTCAAAGAGATAAAGCTATAGCTACTGCACGTATATACTTGGAACATCCTGTTGGTATAGGAGAACATCCCCAAGTTATTGATGAATTTATTAAACAAATTAAACTAGCTGCTGAAGCAGAAGAAGCTGCATCTATGTTAGTTGATACATTTAGAGATGAAATAACTCAAGAAGATTAATGAATGAAGAATACATTGAGATCTTAACAGAGATACAAGAGCATGAGAACAGTAGTCCTGAACGCATGTTATTCTTATCTGTTATATTTCAAGCATTGTTAGATGCAACAAAAGAAAAATCTAAAGTAGAATCATCACGAGTAAGTGTTGAAAGAGCAAATGCTCGTGCATGGTTCTTCTGTAGTGTAGGTGTTACATGTGATAACTTTGAGTATATCTGTGAAAGTGCAGGTATGGATGCACAGTATACAAGAAGCTTTGCAATAAAGGTAATTAATTCAAAGGAGATAAAATATGTCAGACAAAGAATCAGAAGAGTCTTGGATAAATCTTGAAGAGGATAGAGGATGGTCTCAAGAAAGTTATAGAGATTATATGAAGAGAAGAGATGCTGAAGAAGATGCATTAAAAAAAGGTACGTATAAATATGAGTATGAGTATGGTAAACCTAGTGATAAACAAATAGGTGGTAGCCATTATAAAGATTGTGTTATACAACCTGTAGATTATATTGTTAAAAATAATCTTGACTTCTTAGAGGGTAATGTGGTAAAATATATAACTCGACACAAAACAAAAAATGGTATAGAAGATATTAGAAAAGTAATACACTATGCAGAGTTAATATTAGAAAAGAAGTATGGAAAGGAAAAATAGATGGCATCATTACTAGGAAATAATTATTTACCTACTGAATATCAATCATTCATTCACATGTCTAGGTATTCACGTTGGTTAGAAGATAAAGGTAGAAGAGAGAGTTGGAGTGAAACTGTAAGTAGACTTATATCTTTCTTTAAACAACATATTGATAATGAATATAATAGTATAATTAAAAATAAAGAATGGGATGAGTTAGAAGAAGCTATACTTTCATTACAAGTTATGCCATCTATGAGAGCATTGATGACATCAGGTGATGCATTAGATAGAGAGAATGTTGCAGGTTATAACTGTTCTTATATTCCTATTGATAGTCCAAGAGCATTTGATGAAGTGTTATATATACTTATGAATGGTACAGGTGTAGGATTCTCTGTTGAAAGACAGTATGCAGATAAGTTACCTACTGTTCCTGATGTAGAGTTTGAACATACAGAAGATGTTATATCTGTTGTTGATTCTAAAGAAGGATGGGCTAAAGCATTTAGAGATTTAGTATCCTATCTTTATACAGGTAGAGTTCCTAAAATAAATGTTAGTAAAGTTAGACCTGCAGGTGCAAGATTAAAAACATTTGGTGGTAGAGCTAGTGGACCTCAACCTCTTGTTGATTTATTTGACTTTACTATTCTTAAATTTAAAGGTGCAAGAGGTAGAAAACTTTCTTCTATGGAGTGCCATGATATTGTATGTAAGACAGGTGAGGTTGTAGTTGTAGGTGGTGTACGTAGATCAGCTCTTATATCTTTATCTAATTTATCTGATCAAAGAATACGTGGTGCTAAGATGGGTGAATGGTGGAATGAAAATCCACAAAGAGCATTAGCTAATAACTCTGTTGCTTATACAGAAAAACCTGATGTAGGTATCTTTATGAAGGAATGGTTATCATTATATGAAAGTAAATCAGGTGAGAGAGGGATGTTTAATAGAGCATCTGCTCAAGCTAAAGCTGCAGAGAATGGTAGACGAGATGCATCATGGGATTTTGGTACTAATCCTTGTAGTGAAATTATATTAAGACCTAATCAATTCTGTAACTTAACTGAAGTTGTGTGTCGTTCTACTGATACTATGACTACACTAACAAAGAAAGTTAAACTTGCTACAATACTAGGTACAATACAATCTACCTTTACAAACTTTGGTTATCTTCGTAAGAGATGGCAGAACAATACAGAAGAAGAAAGACTACTTGGTGTATCTCTGACAGGTATTATGGATTGTGTTGAGCTTAATACTATTGATGGACTTGCACCTAGACTAGAAGTATTAAAGAAACATGCAGTAGAAACTAATAAGGTTTTATCAAAGAAGTTAGGTATACCACAATCAACAGCTATTACTTGTGTTAAACCTTCAGGTACTGTAAGTCAATTAGTTGATAGTGCTAGTGGTATACATGCTAGACATAATCCTTACTACATTAGAACAGTAAGAGGAGATAATAAAGATCCATTAACTGAGTTTATGAAAGTATCTGGTATACCTAATGAACCAGACTATTTAAAACCAGAACATCAAACTGTATTCTCTTTTCCTATGATGGCTCCTAAAGGTTCAGTATGCAGAACAGACATGACAGCTATTCAACAATTAGAGATATGGAAATGTTATGCTCAACATTGGTGTGAACATAAACCTTCTGTAACTATAAGTGTTAAGGAAGAAGAATGGGTTCCTGTAGGTGCATGGTGTTGGGAAAACTTTGAACATGTAAGTGGTATATCTTTCTTACCTTTCTCTGATCATACATATCAACAAGCACCTTATCAAGATATAGATGAGAAGACTTATAAAAAGTTAGCAAAAGATATGCCAACAAATATTGATTGGAATAAATTACAAGACTTTGAGAAAGAAGATAATACAAAAGGATCACAAGAACTTGCATGTACTGCAGGTGTATGTGAGTTGGTGGACATATAATTAGTTCACCTTGTGTTGGTGTATGTACACTAGAGAATGAAGTTTGTATTGGTTGTTTTAGAACAAGTAAACAAATAGCTGAGTGGGCATTTTATAATGATGAAGAAAGAGAGAAAATAATGAAAGAAAGTAAACCAGTATTTTCAACAGCAGATGTAGATTTAATAAGAGATTTAATAGTATTTACTTTAAAAACACAAGATGATTTTGTTATGCCAGTTGAAAAGAAGAAAGAGTTTGAAGCATTATATCATAGACTAGGTAGATTCAAAAAAAGTTCTTGACATTTAAAATAAACTGTGTCATAATTACACTATAGAATGCCATAATGGGTTCTATTAATCGCTTAATGAAAGGATAAACAATGAGTGTATTTCATAATATAAATAGATATGCTATAGGATTTGATCATTTGATGGATCACTTAGTATCTCTACACAGCAACAATAACTTAACAACTAATGAATATCCACCTTATGATATAATAAGAGAAGGAGAAAGTAATTATAAAATAGAACTTGCAGTTGCAGGTTTTAAAAAAGATGAGTTAAGTATACAATTAAAAGACAATACCTTAACTATAAAAGGTGAGTCTAATTCTAAAAATTCTAATGGAGATTATCTTCATAAGAATATAGCACGAAGATCTTTCTCTAAAGATTTTACTCTTGCAGAGAATATAGAGGTTGGAGATGCTGAGTTTGAGGATGGTGTATTGAGTGTTAGTTTAACACATAACATACCTGAAGAACAAAGACCAAAAGAAATATCAATACACTAACCTAAGAGTGAGGGAGTGTTTTATATTTCCTTTCACTCCCTCATAACATGGAGATAAAATGAATACAGTTTATATAGGATATGATCCAAAAGAAGATACAGCATACGAAGTTTTAAAGTTTACTATAGAAAGAATATCAGGTAAGAACATACGTATTGTGCCATTAAGAAAAAATATACTAGAACATATAGGTATATATACACGTAAATCTGAGTTAATACATGGTCAACCTTATGATATTATAGATGGTAGACCTTTCTCTACAGAGTTTAGTTTTAGTAGATTCTTAGTACCTGCTTTAAATATGTATCAAGGTAAAGCTTTGTTTATGGATTCAGATATGTACTTACGTGCAGATGTTAATGAACTATTTGATTTGTGTGATATGGATTATTATCCTGTGTATTGTGTTCATCATAAATATGAACCAGAAAAAACTACAAAGATGGATGGTAAAGAACAACATCCTTATCGTAGAAAGAACTGGTCTAGTCTTATGATGTTTAATTGTGGACATGACGCAAATAAAAAACTTACACCTGAAGTAGTTAATACACAAACAGGTAGATGGTTACATGGATTTGGTTGGTTGCCTGATAAAGAAGCAGATATAGGTAAGATACCTGAAGAATGGAATTGGTTAGATGGTCATTCACCAGAAGATATGGATGCAAAGAATGTACACTTTACTACTGGTGGTCCTTGGTTTAAAGATTGGAAACCAAGAGGAGCAATAGAAGGTAAGTATGCAGTTGAATGGTGTAGTGATGCTGATTGGTTAAAGATGAAACGTATAATTGAATTTGATAGGGATTATATGATATGACAAAGATAAATTTTGTTACATCTTTTAATGAAACTATATATAATACTGTAGGTAATCATTTAATTAAATCAATAAAAACTAATTGGGAACCTTCTATAAAGTTTACATCTTATTACCATGACTTTGATCCTAAAAATTATTCTATTAAAGATGTAAATTTAAAATCTTTAGAAGATGTAGAAGAATATAAAAATTATTTTGAAGTAAACAAAGAACATAATGGTACAGAAAATAATACTATACCTTATAATTGGCATCTTGATTCTCTTAGATGGGCACATAAAGTATATGCATTAACTGAAAAAGCTTTTGAATTATCAGAAGAATCTAAAGATGCAGGATGGTTGATCTGGATTGATGCTGACTCTCTTGCTTCTAAAAGGTTAGTGCCTGATGATATACTAGCTATGTTACCTGAAGCTTGTGATGTAGCTTATAGAGGTGTTAGAAATTATCCAGATAAAACATTTTATATTGATACTTCTTTCATAGCTTTTAATTTAAATAAAAGACCTGCTCTTGATTTACTTGGTGACTTACGTGGTGCTTATAATTCAGGAGAGTTACTACAATATAGAGAGTGGCATGACTCTTTCTTAATAGAAAGATTATTAAATATTTATAAAGCTCATGGTATGAAGATACAAGATCTTCCACAGATTAATGATTACATTACTCACTTTGAAGGTGTAGATAACATAAAAAACTTAGCTATTAGAGATGATAAAGGTAATAGATTAGTAGCTTTATCAGAAGATACAGTATCTCAAGATATAGTACCTAATAGATATAAACAATTAGCTGATGTTATAAGAGAGTATAAACCTAAATCTATTATAGAAGTAGGTACTTGGAATGGTGGTCGTGCTATTGAGATGGCTCTTGCTGCATTTGAAACTCAAGATGAGTTATTATATAGAGGGTTTGATTTATTTGAAGATGGTACAACTGAAACAGATAATGAAGAGTTTAATCTTAAAGCTCACAATACTAAGTCTGCTGTAATAAAAAGACTCCAAGAATTTAGAAAAAAAATGATGGAGAAAAAGAAAGTCTTTACATTTGCACTAGGTAAAGGTAACTCTAAAGATACATTAAAAGATTGTGATGATTTAAATGCTGACTTTGTTTTAATAGGTGGTGGTAATAGTATAGCTACTACTAAAAGTGACTATGATAATTTAAAACATAATCCTGTTGTTGTATTAGATAATTATTTTAGAGAAGATGAAGATAAAAATAATGCACCAGAACAGTATCATGGTACAAATAAAATTGTAGAAAGTTTACCTAAAGGAAAGAAAGATGGTGTACGTAGATGGGTAATACCTTCACAAGATTTAGTACGTGGTGGTGGACATACACATTTAGTAGTAGTATTAAATGATAATAAACTTGCTGATGTACCTAAAAAATTATTGAATGTTCCTATAGTTGTACATCCTAGAGATTGTGTACCTAAAGATTTTATTAGAGATAACATTAGAAGTAATTTAAAACTTATTGATACATGGTTAGGTAAGTTTCCTTTACATAATGGTAATGTTATTCTTGTATCAGGTGGTCCTTACTTAAATATTAATAAATTAAAAACACATATAAGAAACAATCCTGATAGTAAAATTGTATGTGTTAAACATTCTTATCCTAAACTTGTAGACAATGGTATACTACCTTGGGCATGTATTGTCCTTGATCCTAGACCTATTACAGGTACAAGTACACATGGTATAGTAAGAAAAGAATTATTTAAAAAGATAGAAAAGAAAACAAAGTTCTTTGTAGCATCTATGACTGATCCTTCTGTTACTGAATACTTAATAGATAAAGGTGCAGAGATACATGGATGGCACGCATTTACAGAATCATTGCGTGATCCTGCAGAACAAAATAAAAAGATGGTTAATAATTCTGTTACTCTTAATCCTGATATAGGTATACCTCAAGGAGCTACTCTTATTACAGGTGGTACGTGTGCTGCTATGCGAGCTCTAGGTATCATGCATACTATGGGATTTAGACATTTTGATTTATTTGGTTTTGATTCTTGTATGGAAGAACCTACTGAAGAACAAAAGAAAGAAACTACAGGTGCTGAAGATGAAGAACCTAAACCTAAATACTTTAAGGTAGGTGTAGGTGAGCAATACTTCTGGACTACTGGTGAGTTATTAGCTATGGCACAGGATTGTGAAAGAACTTTTAATGATCCACCTATGGAAATGAATTTAAATTTATTTGGTGAAGATACTTTAGTTACTGCTCTATGGAATGTATCACCTAAAAAACCAACCTTTAAGGAAACATTTGATGGATGATTACGTAATGCCTAAGAAACCTAAACCTTCTAAAAAATATTTAGAACTAATAGAAGCTTATAAACATTTACATGAAGATGATACTAAGTTTCAAGGTATAAGTTTAATACCTTTTGCTATAGATATTTATGATATAATAAATTTTAATAATTGTAAATCTATTTTAGATTATGGTTGTGGTAAAGGTTATCCTTATAAAAAAGAATATAAATATATGGATCGTAAAAAGAAAATACCTAACTTTGATAAACCTTTACATCTATGGTGGGGTATAGAAGATTTATTTTTATATGATCCAGGTGTACCAGAACATAATAAATTACCTACTAAAAAATCTGACTTAGTAATATGTACTGATGTACTTGAACATATACCTGAAGAAGATTTAGATTGGATTATCAGAGAGATATGTAGCCTGTCTAACAAAACAGTATTCATTAATGTATCTGGTGAACCTGCCTTAAAAACATTTACTACAGGTAAATATAAGGGAGAGAATGTACATGTATCTTTGTTTGACCATGAGTGGTGGTTGAATAAAGCAAAACATGTATGGGAAGATTATAAACATTTAAAAATATACTTGACTTCTACGACAAAAGAAGGTATAATTGGAACATGTATCAAAGGAGATTAACATGCTGAATTTAATTACACAACTACTACCTGTTGTGGGTGAGGTTATTGATAGAGTAGTACCTGATCCTAAAGCTAGAGAAGAAGCAAAACTTCAAATGGTTAAACAGGCACAAGAGGGAAAGTTTAAACAAGCTGAACAACAGCTCTCTGTTATTATGGCAGAAGCTCAGTCAAAAGATCCTTGGACATCTAGGGCAAGACCTGCATTTTTATATGTAGTGTACTTATTAATATTAACATCAATTCCTATGGCTATTGTTCATGCTTTTAATCCTGAACTTTCACAAAGATTAATAGAAGGTTTTAATGGTTGGCTTACTGCTATACCAGAACCTATTATAACATTATTTGGAGTGGGATATTTAGGCTACACAGGTGCACGTAGCTATGATAAATTTAAAATAAAAGGTAAATAAATGTTCCCATATACTGAAGAAGAATGGCTGTGGTTATCAGCTAAAAAAACTTTACAAGGAGAGATTTCATGGCTAGAAAATCTAAAAGAAAAGTTGTCAAAGAAGATAAAAAAGTTGCGTGGATTATTGGGATTGTAATTGCTAGTGTTATTATAATAAGTATTTTAAATGCCTGAGATATTTCATGTAGCTATGCTTCTCATTTGTTTTCAAGGAGAGTGTACTACATTTGAAAGTGCACCTTATTCTAAAAATATAAGTGCAGATAACTGTCAACAAATGTTAGTATATACATTTAAAACTCAGGTAGGTCCTTATTATGATAAGATTATTGACTTTGAAAAGGATAATCCTGAAGATATTAAGATAGTATATGCAGGATGTGATACTACTAATAGAAATCCTAAAGATGATAATGATTGGAGAATAACACCTAATGTCGATCCAGAACTTCATAGACCAGATCAAAATGATCTTAAATGGCAACAACAAAAAGGTAGAGAACTGTAGTAAGTTTGTTACTTCTTTTTATTATGCTGTTATAGTAGGTACTACAGCAGGTATTATTCATTGGTTAATTCATACATGGAACTAAATGAAAAGCAAGAGAAGTTTTGTCAAGCTTATGTACTTAGACATAATGCTGCAGAAGCTGCACGTATAGCAGGATATGCAGAAAAATATGCACATACTCAAGGATACAAATTTTTAAAAGGCGATACACCTTTAAGTGAAAAAATTAATGAACGTATTCAAGAGTTAGAAGGTACATTAGAAACAAGTGTTAATGTTGTAGATGAGATAGAAAGTCAGTATGCTTTTGCTAAGAAAGAAGGACATACTAATAGTGCTATCAAAGCTTTAGAACTCTTATCAAGAATAAGAGGAGCAACAAGTGAAAAAGAAATAGATCTTACACCTGAAAAACTAGATGAAAGTATAGTTAATTCTTTAAAAATATTAGGTAAAGAAAAAGTAAATGAACTTATAAAAAAATGTGGGTTCTAATTACTGTCCTGCTAAAGGATTATCTAAAGCTCGTTGCAACATCTCACGTAACTTTGTTTCTAATGCTGTTAGCTTACTATCTATTAGTTCTATTCTTCGTTGTGCATCAGACTCGATTGCAGTTCTTTTAGAATCAAACCTATCACTTGCATGATCAATCATAGTTCTAAGATCTGTCTCTGTTTGTCTAAGAGAAGTTCTTACATCTTGTTCCATAGCTCTTGATCTCTTATCTACATTAGCTATTTGATCATGTGCTTCATGTACATCATTTCTTATATCAGTACGTATAGTACGTGCATCATCTTGTGCTGCACCTACCAGTTCTTTTAGTGTGCTTGTTTCTATATTAACATTATCTTGTAATGATACTATTCTTTCCTCTAATACTTCTAGTCTTAAAGTAAAACCAGACAGATCAGGAGCCACATACTCATTTATCTTTTTCTCCATAGCTACCCACCTTGCATAGCCTTCAAATCCTGCCCATAAAGCACCACCTAAAGTTCCTAGCAAAGGCAGAATTAATAACAATTTACTACCCTTTAATTTTATTCCTTTATATTCTACTTCACTCATACTGTTGTTGAATCATCCTTTCCATTTGTAAGTTAGATCTAACAGAGATATAATCTCCTAAAGGATCAGACATTATTACATCATTATAAATTTCTTCTGCTTCATACCATTGCATTTGTTGTACTATATCTTGCTGTTGATATTGTTGTATATCAGGACCAAGAGCAGTAACTAATGCTATAGTAGTAAGTTGTGCTACAGGATCATATTGTGATTGTATTGTATCAAGCACCTGATTAGCTTTATCTTGTTTCTTTTGTTGTTGTTTAGTAACTTCTAATTTCTTTGGCTCATTCTGATCCACCTCTTCTGATTCCATATCGTTATTCGCAACTTCCTTCTCTTGTGGTTCAGTCTCTTCATTAGCTTCTTCTTTAATCTCTTCCATGTTATTGTCTTCAGAAACATCAGCGACCTCCTTTGTAGGTTCTTCGTTGGTTTCTTCTACAATTTCTACAGGTTCTTCAGTAACTTCTTCTATAACTTCAACAGTTTCTATAACAGGTTCAGCTTCTATTGTTTCTACTTCTACTGGTTCTTCCATTGGTTGTTCAATAGCAACCTCTTTAACTTCTTCTAGTGTAGGCATTGATACATCAACTTCCATACCTATATCTTGTATCTCTTGTACCATCTCCTGAACCTCTACTATAACTTCTTCATATGATATAGTACCTTCATTATATTCTTCCATCATAGTACCAATAGTATCAACTTCTATTGGCATCTCTATAGCTATCTCTTCCATTGGATAGTCCATAATAGGCATCTCAAAGGTCATAACCATATCAAATTCTTCCATCATTTCATCCATTTGATATTGTTCTTCTGGTGTAGCAACATCATATTGCTCTATTAATTCTACTGTTATCTGATCTTCCATCAATCCAGGCTGAACAATCTCTATCCATGTTTCTACTGCTGTAGTTATATGATTGTAATTAACTGTGTATTCTACATTATCAAAGAAATAATTTTTAGCTCCACCTACTCTTATAAATACTTTATCCAAATCTCCTGCAAAATCATACGCTCCTGAGTATGTTGTAGGTGTTTGATTATTATCTAATGTAATCTGTCCTGTATCCCATTGTAGAACATTATTATTATATCCTTTTGTTTGAAAATATCCTGTGGTGTTTGCTTGTGAATGATGCATTTGTAGTTCCCATTCTAAAGCACCACCATCTGATATATGAAATTCACTTATGTCTACATACTGATCAAATGTTGTATGTGAGTTAGACGTACCTTTACCACATCTACCTGTACCAAAGTATGCAGCACAATTAGGCATACTAGCTGAACCAATCCCTCCCCAATCTTGATCCATATCTCCCTCGTACCTACTGGTTACGACACCTGTATCTTTATGTAGTATATCACCTGTTGTTTTATGTTCAACAGTTGTAGTTGTTTCTGTTATTGTATCTATATGTCCTTCACCTAAGTGCTCAGTCTCTATCTCTTGTGTAACTGTGTCACCTTCTGGCAACATCTGTGCATTAGATAAAGAGCAACATAAGAATAACAGAGAAGATACCAAGAGCACCTTCATCAGAAATATATTCTTCTTCTTTAATAGCATTTTCTTTTATCCATTTGTCATAGTCAGGTCTTTTTTCTGGATTATTAGCCCACTCTTTAGCAGCATCTATTCCAATTTTGCCCATATATGGACAAGGTGTACCTGCCATTTCCATAGCTTGAAAGACTCTTTCATCTTGACATAGTAAAGCAACTGCACCAACCTTCATACCCATTCTATATAAAGATCTGGATAATTTAAGTCTTTCACAGTTCATATCACGTACTGAACTACCACCTGCTATACCTAATATCTGTGACTGTATTGCAACACTAGCTGCAAAACTACAGACATCTTGATTACTGTTCATAATAGAGGGAGCACTAGCTGTAGAGGGAGTTCTATCTACAGATGTAGTGCCAGATACAGTAGATGTTGTAGATGTTACTGTATTAGTTTGTGCATAGGTTTGTAATGTAAATAAAAATATAATTATAAATAAAAAATATTTAGCCATAAGCAAAACTTTCTCCACACCCACATTGTGAAGTAGCATTAGGATTATTAATTTGTAAATAACTTCCTGCTACATCTTTAGTAAAATCTATAATTGTACCTAATACATACATAATAGCAGTAGGATGTATGTATAATAAACCTTTATCTAATTTAATAATTTCTTCTTGATTAATATCTTCTACTTCTGAATTAACAAATTCCCATTTATAATTAAATCCTGCACATCCACCACCTTCAATAGATAGTTGTACACCTAGGGCTTTGTGTTCATTTATTGTATTTGATAAGTATTCATTTGCTTCTGGAGTAATAGATACTGGTGACATTAATAACTCCATATCCAAGGTCTAGGTACTAAAGGACCTACTTCCATAGTATCTATATGAATAAACCTAGAACCATGTGCACCTTTTTGTTTAACACCTATACCAGTAAAACCTTCTTCTAAAGCTAGTTGTACAATCTTATATGCTTTTTCACCATGACAAGCTATATCAACAGCTTTACCATATATATGAGGAGAGTTTTTAGCACCACCTATAGCTTCATTATGTTCTTTACTTCTATATCCAGAGGTAATAGTCATAGGCAGATTAAGTTTCTCACGTATAGCTACAAGCTTTTCCATGAACTCTTCATCCATATTTAATTCACCTGTACCTTTACACTTTAATTCATTCTCACTAAAAAACTTCCATTCTTTAGTCATTATTTCATTGCCTTTCCATAACCTCTTAAAGCTTTTCCTACTCCTTTAATTTTTTTTCTTTTTTTAATACCTTTTTTTATTTGACCACCTTTTTTCATAAAACCAAATTTACTAGCATTAGATATATTATCCAATAAGTTTTGCATACGAGTTGGTTCAGGAGGATCTAAACTCCAAGGACCATCCATAGGAGCTGATGAAGGTCGTGAACCTCCTATAGGTTTTACTCCTATAATTTTTCCATCACTACCTCTTATAACAGTATATTCACCTGCTACATCAAACTCTTCATCTTCATCATTTTCAATATCAAAAAAATCTATATTTTTATTTTTATTTTTAAACTTTGAAGCTGTTCTTCTTTTAAGTTTGCTTTTTTTTGCCATTATTGTTTCTCCATCCAACGATCTAGTTTTTCTTCTAGCTTATCAAATCTTGCTAGTAATTTATTCATCTCATTAAATACTTCTTTACGTGTAGAATAATTAGTAGCCATAAATTCTCTTGTCTTAGCATCAGACAATGCATGTTCTTTTAAATCATCACGTAGTTTAGCTATATCATTATTAGTACCACGTATCCACCATAAAAATGCACCTACTGCTAATGTAAGTATAGCATTCCATAGCATAGTCATATCTTGCATTATTATTCTCCTGGTAATACTTCTGTAAAAAAATCTTGTATATCTGGTTTAGATGAAGGTGTTATAGCAGCAACACCTGGAAAAGATTCAGATATAAATTTAGTTAAAGCTTTTTTATTTCCTGATTTTCCATATTGACCTACAGCTTCAACTAATTTATCTGCATATTGTACACCTGGTCCTGCTAAAACCATAAAAGGTCTTGTTCCATATTCAGTAGAATTAAGAGCTTGATCTAAAATAGTACCAGGTCCAAATATATTACTAGCTAAAAAAGCTTGTTTAATTACTTCAAATCCTTCTAAATCTTTCCAATTACTATCTTTATTACCATAACGTATTTGATCTTTAAGTTCTCTAATTCCTATACTACCTGCTGTTATAAGAATAAAAGCTAATGCATAAGCTGTTGCTTGATCTAAAGGTATTCTTCCTTTAGCTAAAGGTTTTAATACCTCTCTATATAATCTCATACCAACTGTATTACCAAATGTAAACATAAAACCTTTTAATTGTGCAAAAACAGCTAAATGTGGATTAGACATCCATAGTGGTCTATTAATTGCATTAGGAGCCATAATGATTTCATCTACAAATTTAGATAATGATTTACGTATTATAGCAGGAGGTACACCTGTTGTTTTTCCTTCTGCCCATAATAAAGATTCAGATGTATTAGGATTATCTAAACCTAAATTTTTAGGAACTAATCCTTGTTGTAATAATCTTTTACGTGCATCTAATATATTTTTTGTAACTTTACCTTTAGATAACTGATTACGAGCAACTAAAACTATATCTTCTTTCATTTGTTTTTGACCTGCTTGAAAAGCTATATCACGACTTAATTGTGTTATTTGTGATAACATAATTGTTTTAAAAAATTTATCTGTTATAGTACGTGCTACATCTACACCTTGAATACTTCCTAATCTTTCTGCTAGTATACCATCATATCCTTGAAGCATACTATTAAAAGCTTGTTCAGATTCACTTTTTTTTAATTTAGGAAATATACTTCTTCCTGTTTGTCTTATTAAATTTTGAGATGATTTTATTAAACCATAAATAGCATCTTTAGGTCCTAACCTACTTAAAATAATAATAGGTTCTGTTAAAGCAGTTAAAGCTGCTAAAGGTAACGTAAGCATATATTGAAAAGTTAAATACATACGTGATGCTTTTTTAAAATTTTCTACTTGAATTGGTTTATATCTATTTTGAAAAGCAGCATAAAGATTTTTCATATGTTGTAATTCATTTGTATTTGCTTGAGCTTCTCCACCTTGTTCTTGTAATTGTTTTAACCTAGGTTCTACATAGTTTTTTAATTCTTTTATATTACCTCTTTGAATAGCTTGTAACATATATTTATCTATAATATTTTTAACATTATTTTCTACTAATCCTGCGTCATCTAAAGCTTTAAAAGTTTCTTTATCTATTCGTCTTGATTTTTCTATTGATTCAGTACTTTCAGTAAAACTTTTTCCTTCAAGATCAAAATCTAAATTAATAGCTTCAGGTGTATGTATACCTTCATTAGATCTAATATTATCAACAATTTCATTTGCTTCTGTTTGACCTAATCTTTGTGCTAATATTTTTGTAGCTTTTCTCCATCTTAAAGGAGTATTAAATTTATATAATCTAGGTAAATATTCTTCTTCAAAATTAACATCAAGTCCTGCATTTTTCATAACTTGAAATAATCCAGTACCTTGTAAAGGAACAGTAATAACATTATTTAATTTTTTAAATTCATTTGATTTTTTTAAATTAGCTATAAGTTTACCTTGTTGTTGTTCTGTATCTGGACCTACAATATTATTTAATCCATTATTATAAGCATTTCTTAAATTATTATATAAACTATTTAATTCTGCTGCTGTATTTTGATCTAATGTTTTTAATTGAATACCTTTATTTATTTCAATTAAAGTTTTACTATTATTTTTTAAAGAATTTAATATAGATTTATCTGTAATTTTTACTTCATCTTGAATAATATTACCTAATACTTGATCTCTTAATACTGTAGCAGCTTCATTAATATTTTGATCTTTACTAGGTTTATTATAAACAAGTACATTATACAATTCTTTATTTTTTTTACTAGACATACTTCCCATAACAAGAGGTAATTTAAAACTACGTCTTATAGTTTGAAATGCATCATCTATTTGTTTACTATAATTACCTATATCACTATTAACATTATTAAAATAATTTTCAAATCTATTAACAACTTGTAAACCTATATCACTACGATTAGCAAAATATTGTAAAGGAGTTAAAGATTTACCTACTAAACTTTGTATAATAGAAGGTTTATATTGACCTTTATAATCTACAATACTTTTAGCTAATTGATCTTTATCTAAATTTTTCATAGCAGATTCTAATTTATTTATTTCTTCTTCAATTTCTTCAGATCTTTTAGCTACATTATTATGTTGTATTCCTTGTACAACTCCTGCACCAGTACCCATTATCTTTCCACCTATAACACCAAGAGCAGCACCATCTATTACTCTTTTGTTTATTTCAGCAGCAGAATAAGGAGATGTACCAAGACCTGCAGCTTCACCTGCTGCAGCTATTTGAACTCTTTCTTGAGCTGCTTCTGTAGCACCTTCAATTAAAGCAGATTTTCCTGCAGTTTTTACAACATTTGCTCCTATACTTTTTTTAATAAAGTTTTTTTCAGTTACTTTAGCTGCATTATCAAAAGCTTCTTTAGCTGCATTTTTACCTATTTGTTTACTTACAACATCAAATACAGCATCTTTACCAAATGATTTTATAACACCATTTAAAGCAGCTCCTGCAGAAATTCTATCCATAATGCCTATAATTCCACCAGCAGTTAATGAAAGTTTTTGTGCTTCTTCTGGAGTTGCTCCTAATCGTTGTGCTTCATCATATGTTTCACCACCACCCATAAGAAAACCTGGAATAAGAGGAGCTATTAAAGTTGTTAAAGTTGCAGCAGTACCACCTACTACAGGAACAGCACCTATAACTGGAGCTGCAGCAAACGATCCTAATAAAGCAGCACCACTTACACCTATTGAAGGTAAAGCTTCAGCACTTAAATCTTTTGCTAATATAAAAGAATTTTTTAATCCTTCAAGTATTTCTCCTTCATTAAAATCTGATTTTATTTCACCATATCTATCTGTAAAAGAAGCAGTACGTGTAGGTTGAGGATGAGAAGCAGCTTCTTGTATATTTCTTTCTATACCTTTTCTAGCATAATCTTTAAGACTTGCTGATGAATCTGGAAAATAATCATCTAAACTATCAGCAACAAGATCTAATCCTTTATACAAAGATGCTTGCATATTATCTGTAGCAATAGAAAATCTATTACTCCAAGAATTTGCAAACTCATCATCATAAATAACAGGAGGAGTATCTTCAACAGTTTCTAATTTAAAATAATCTCCACTACTTACAGTATCATCTAAATTAGAAAAGTAATCTCCAGGTAAAGTATCTGTAGTAGTTTCTTGAGTATTTAAATTTGAAAAATAATCTTCTGCCAATTTATTTCCTTACCCAATCAAACCAGCCAGCTTGATAAATATCAGGTTGTTCTTGTATTAATTTTTTTATAGCAGCAGCATATGCTCTATTTCTATCAAAATTAGTATTTCCAGTTTGTCTAGCAATTTCTTCTGCTGTTTCAACTTCATTATATACATAAGCTTGTGCAACTTGATCATTAGTAATAGCTTCTATAAAATTACCTATATTATTATCATTTAATTTTTTATTTCCACTTAATGTAACTTGTAATAACTCATTATAAATAGGAGATTTTTTTATTTGTTTTATATCACCATTAAATAAAACTCTATCCATAGTTTTACCTGTTAGCTCTAAAGTTGATTTTGTAGGATTAGGTATATTACCTATTTTTATTCCTCTTGCTTCTAACATTTCAGCTGCTGCCCTTTGTTCTTTAACAGCTATTTCTCTTAAAGCTATAGCTCTTTCAAATCTTAATTTATTTGCAGTAGTTTTTATTTTTAATCTAGCTTTTTTAATATCTGCTTCAGTTGTTAGTTTACCTAATACTGCATCTTCTATAGAATCTTCAAGTCTATTTCTATCTGATTTAAATTCTTTTTTAGTTTTTAATGCAGTAGGTAATACTTTTTCTGCTGAACTTATTATAGCTGATAAAGGAGTTCCAGGAGATTTAGCTAACTGTGTAAAGAACATAGCTAAATTACCAAACTGTGCTTCCCTTTCACTTACATCTAAATCTTTTAATCTTTTTGTTAATCTAGCTTCTTTACTTCCTGTAAGTGCTATTATTTTATTTTCTATTTTTTCAACTTCTTCTTGAGCTTTTTTAATATCATCTGGTGTTTCAGCAGCTTCTTTCTTTCTTTTTGCTTTTTCTTTTTCTGCTGTTAATCTATCAGCTCTTTCTTGTAAAAACTTTTTTTCTTGCTCTTTACGTTCTTCTAAATTTACTTCAGGTTTAATAAAATTATCAGTTACTTCAGGAGGTTCTTCTTTATTTACATTATTTGTAGTTGATAACATACCTTCTATTGGACTACCTTCTAAAGATTTTCTAACTGATCCTGCTATACCTTCTCCTTCTATTTCTGCACTTGTAGCTGGATAAAATTGTTCTGATATAGTTAAATCAGGACTATCTATACCAAGAGCAGATCTACCAGATTCACCTGGAGCTATATAATTTTTACCTGTTGTATATTTTAAAATTTTATTAGCTATATTAGCAGGTATATCTATAGCATCTAATCCAGCTTCTTTACCTACTTTTAAAAATTTTTGAAAATCAGCTTGTAATCCAGTTAAAGGTTTATTTGCTTGTAATATTTCTTCTCTATTTCCTCCAATTTCCATTAAAGATTGAGAATCAACTTCTGGTCTATTTAAATAATTATAAGCTTTTTGTATATTTCTACCTGCATCTCCTAATTCATAATCTTGTATTTTAGAAATTTGTGGTATTACTACTTTTTGTCCCACATTTTTAACAAAAGCATCATACTTAGAATCTGGACCTACTATTTTCATTATATCTTGTAACCATTTTGGCATTACTTTACCTGTAGCTTGTCTTTTAATTACAGGAAGATCTTTTATACCACCACCAGTTTTAGCAGGTTTATTCATACCCATAAATCCACCTGGACTAAATCCACCAAAGGCTCCATAAGTACTAGCTAATGTACCTAATCCACCTAGTAATTGATTAGTAGCACTAGGTTGTTCTACTGGTGGTATATATTCTCTTGTAGATATAGGAGCACCTGTTACAACAGATTGGTATCTACCTAATTGTTGATAAGGATATTCTTGTTCTTTTAAATATTGACCATAAGCTTCATTAAGAGCTTGTTGAGCTAACTTTTGTTTTTCTTCACCAACACCTTGTAATGCACCAAACTCAGCAAGTTGTGTTTTAAATTGATTAGGAGCCATAGTAGCTAATTGACCTGCTGCTTGACCTGATGCAGTTCTTTGATTGTTAATTAAGTTTACTGCATCTTGATAAGCTTGAGCACTTCCTTTAGCTTGTATATCACCTAGTAATCTTTGTTGTGTATCTGCAGCCATACCTTCTAATATAGCTTGTCTACTACCACCAAAAGGTTGAGCCATTGCAGCTTTAGCAGCTAACTGTGGTACTACTTGTGATTCAAATTGTTTCTGTGCTTCTCTTTTTTCTATGTCAACAACTGCTTGTTGATAAGGATTCATATACTCTTCTATTTGTTCTGTAGTTATAGGAGCTGCTGCATCTCTTGTCATTTGCATAGCTTCTTGGAATACAGGAGCAGTACCTCCTTGTAATCCAGATAATCCTGTAAAAGCTTGTTGTTGTTCAGGCGTAAACTCTGCAAGACTAGGACCTGTATAAGGTTCAAAACCTCTAGCTACACTTTCATTATAAAGTGCTTGAGACTTACCAAGTATATCTTTGTAAAAAGGTTTTAGTTCATCAGGTATCTCAGCTCCTACTGTAAAACCTCCTGTTTGAGGAGTAGAAGGTCTGTCACCTAATATTGAAGATAATATACCCATAGTTTATGCCCTTTCCATCATGGGCATTAAAGCATTTAGCCCATCTATTTCTTTTGGTTGTTGCGTTGTACCAAATGCTTTTTTACGTACACCTGCAATAACACTATCCATTACTTTAGCTCCTTCATCTGCATTACCATTTCCTAGTGCAGACATTGTATGAGCATCTACTACATATTCAGAAGGTGATACAGCTAATGTTCCTATTTGTTGACCTTGTCCTTTTTCAACAATAGGCATGTAAACATTATCTTCCATACCATGTCCATCTCCTTCTACTTTACCACTAAATTCTCCACCATGTGCTAACGATACTAATCCACCTTTAGCTGCAAATTGACTTGCATTAGGTTCAAAACCAATACGATCAGCTAATCGAGTTCTAGGAGTTCTACCTAAAGCTCTATCAAGAAGTTCTTTTGCAGTTAAATTACTAGGCATTATAGTACCAGATGAATCTCTAATAACTTTTTGTCCATCAAAACCTGTATCAATAGTATAACCCATATCTTGTAGTTGTTGTTCCATAGCTTCTTCACTAGCATATACTTCATCCCAATTAGGCTGCATTAAATCCATACCTACAAGTTTAGCTACACCTTTTGGATTAGCATAGTCTGCATAAATATTTTCACCTACTTGTTTAATCTTATCAAATGTACTACCTGTATATCCTTCTCCACCTAATGTTCCACCAGTAGGAGATAAAGGTCCTTTACCAAAGAAACCTGTACGTGTTGCTTCAGGAGCTGAAGGTACACCCTCAGTTGTAAATTGTATATTACTAAATTTTGGAGTAGATAAATTTTGAGCAATATTTGTAGGTACACCTTCTGCAGTTATAGTAGGTTGTAAACCTGTTCCAGTATAAGCTTCTATACCTCCAGGAGTTGTAAGTATATTACTACCTATTTTAGAAGCTTGAGCAGCTTGTTGAGCAGCTTGTTCTGCAACTTTAGCTTGTTGTGCAGCAGCAAAAGGATTTCCTCCTGTTACTGGTGCTTTAGCAACTTGTGTACCTGCTTGTATATTTTGAGCACCAGGACCTACTTGTGTAACTTTACCTACATTAGCTGCAGTAGCAGCATTACCAGTACCCATCCAGTTACCACTTCCTATACCTTTAAAGAGACCACCAGTAGCTCCTGATATTAAACCTTGTCTAGCAGCATCTCCAAATCTAGCACCACCTAATAAGTTACCTGCCATAGAACCTAATCCTGTAGCAAGACCATAACCTAATGCACCACTTGTTGATAATGCTCCACCAAGAGCAGTTGCACCTGCACCAAAGACACTAGGAGCTAATGCACCAAGAGCATAAGGAGCAGCAACAGCTAATACTAATGGAGCTAATGCTTTAAATGCTTTAGACTTTACAACTTTTCTAATAGGTTTAGTTATAGCTGATGCTATTTTTCTTATAGGTTTAAAAAAACTTTTAAAACTAAAAGCTTCAGGTAATCCTGTTACTGGATTAGTTGTTAAATTACCAAGAGACATTAATCCTGCAACTTCATCAGGATTCATATGAACAAGCATATTATCTCCATATCTACCAAAACCTGCTAATCCTTGTGCTGCATCAGCTATAGAACCACCACCTGCTAAGTCTAGTACATATCCTCCTTGTTCTGCTGTCATAACTTGCTTTGAGAAAGGCATTATAGGATTACCTTGTTGATCTGCAGGAACCATTATAGGTTTAATTCCTCCTGGTGGTATTGCCATTCCTCCATAAAAAGGAGGTGTATATTCTACCATAGGACCAGTTTCTCCTATATTATCTGTTCTTGGCATAGGTTGAAATCTACTTTCTTGTTGAATAGGAGGTTCATATGGATTAAAATTACCAGTATCTATTCTACCACCTTGAATAGCTCTATCAAATATACCTTGTTGAGTATTTTCACGAAGAGGTATAGGACCACCTGCATTTGATATAAAGTTAGCAGCACCAAAATTAAAAGTAACACCTTCTCCTTGAGTGTTTACTATTTCATCATTCATAGCTTGTGGAGAACTCATGGGATCTTCTTGTGCTTCTTGATAATTTACTGTTTCTTTTAATCCTTCTGCACCTCTTGAAGGCATATTCATTAAACCTTGTTCAAAAGCATTTGCCATACCTGAACCTATAATACCTCCAAAACCTCCCTTCATATTTCTAAGATTGTCTAAAGCTTGTTCTTGTGATACATTAGGATCAGGAGTAGCTATACCAGAACCACCTACACTTGTTGATATAACTTGAGGTGTTCCTGTATTTTCTGTAGGTTTTAATGCATCTGAATCTTTTAATTGTCTAATCACGTCTGCAAAACCACCACCCATGAATTTATTAACAACAGGACCACCATGAGCTTTACCTCTTAATATATTTAGTTCTTTTTGAACTTCTTCTGGATTTTCTCTAAATATTTTTTGAGCTGCTTCTAAATCACCTTCTCCTGTAAAAATAGTTAGTGCAGCATCAACTATATTTTCACGTGTATTAGGATCAAGGCTTAATAATCTTTCTTCTTCTTCTTGATCAGCCTTTACTTTTTGTTCTTTTAATAAACCCATGTCCCTACCAGTTGTTCCTGCTAAATCAAAACGAGGATTAAATTGATCTAATACAGGATTACCTATTTCACCAAAATTAGATTTAAAACTACTTGCTATAGATTCACCACTTTGTTTTCGCACAACAGGTTGTTGTCTTACCTGTGGCAATCCCATTATTCCTTGATTGTTCATTTGTTGTAGATATTGCATAGCTCTTAACCTCTCTAGTCCTTCATCACTTTGTATTGCATCTTGAAATTCTGCAAGTTGTTCTAATTCATTTGGTGGTGTCATTATATTGCCTTTAAACCTATTTCATTAAACTAGGTAGTACTTGTTGTTGATTTTGAAATCCTGTGCTACCAGATAACCCTGGATATAAAACTCTATTTAATCCTTCTTGATAATTATAATAACCAGGTGTTGTAACTGAAACTGCTACATTTTGAGCTACTTCAGGAGGAACTTCTATATTAGTAGTAGGTTGAGGACTAAATTGTCCATACCCTGTTTCTGCAAATCCTGTTGGTTGTATATTTACTGTTGTATTTTGTTCTGGATTATATCTATATCCCCAAGCACGATCTGCTGCATCACTAGCCTTTTGATATTCTGAAAATATTTGTGGATCAAAAGATCTTCCTGTTTCTTGAGTAGCATTATACATTGGAGAAACTTCTGGAATATAACCATAACTATATAATTTACCTTCATCACCAAACTTATCTTGTGATGAATCTATATAATCACTTAAATAATTTCTTCTAAAATTAAACTCATTTTGATAATCTAAAGGATTAACTGTAGGTTGTACTTTAGGACCTATATATTGTAAATCAGTATCTGGATCTTCTTTACGTTTACTTACAAATGTATTCCAATCTGTAGTACTCCATGGTTCATCTGCTTGAGCTTCAGGTAAACTTGCTAGTCCTCCTTCATCTTTATCTGCACCTGTTATACCTAAATAATCTGTTCCAAGTTGTACAACTGTAGCAGGTATACCAAATCCTGGTATTGCACTTAATGTAGATAATACTGCTCCTGAATAATCACCTGCTTTATATCTTGCTATAGCATCAGCTATTGATAATCCTGTACCTACAGGACCTGCAACTCTTCCTACTGTTTTTCCAATTTTTGTTAGTAACGAAGGACTACCTACTATATCTCCACCACCAGTTTGAAAAATTTTAGTAGCTTCTTCTGGACTTAAAACTACTTCTGGGGTACGTGTCAATCCTCTTTTTAATAAAGACTCTACTTGACTTGTAGGTACTTTAGTTTCTAATACATCTCCTGTTACTGGTCCAAATGGAGTACCTCTTAACCTACCTTCTTTTGCATAATCTAAAGCTTTCTTTGGATCTGTAGTTGTAAATACTTTAGAACTTTTAAAACCTTCATCCATAATACCTTCTTTATAAGGTGTACCATGAAATAAAGTTGTTAATCCTTTATCAGTAGGTATTTTTGTAGGATTTTTTATATACTCTGTAGCTAATCTACCTGCTTGATTTAGTAAATCAGAATCTAAATTTAAATTATTATCTCTACGCCTTGGTGCATATATAGGTTTAGGTGTTCTTACTCTTTGTGCTACTTCTCCTCTATTACGCCTATTAAAATCTTCAATTTTTTTCCTAGCAGCTTCACGTATTTGAGCACGATACCCTTCTTCAGCTAATCCTCCTTCTTGTCTATATACTTTTTTATACATTATTTTTTACATTCATATAGTTTGATTGGGGTTTTGTATTATCTGCTATAAAATTACTATTACTATTATACACTATTTTTGAAGAGTCTGCTATAGGTTTTACAATTTCTTGTGAATTATACATATTAGGTGGTATAATTTGTCCTGTATTTATATTACCTATATAAGTACTTTCATTAATAAACTTAAAAAATTCATTACTCTTCAATTTAAATTTTCCCATGCTTGTGTTGCTGTTGTACTAACATAACCTTTAAACTTACCTGCAGATGCTGCATATGCTATATCACCTTTACGTGGACTACCTATTTCAGTTATAGTAACTACTGAATATATTTTAGTAGAAGGTTTAGCATCTACTTGTAAATCTCTAGTATCTAATTGATTTACTAATGCTGCACCCCATTGTGATATTTCTCTATGTACTCTATCAGCTTCAGGATTATCTTTTAAATAATCATATATTCTAGGTACTGCTGGATAACGTGCCATTATCTTCTACCATCTGGTTGAATTGCTAATCTAATGGAACCCCATTTCCAGCTAGTACCTGCTGAGTTGCAAGAAACTCTAACTCTCCCCTGCCTTCCTCTTGCTCTCATATCTATCTTAGCTGTTGAACCTGTTACTGTATGTGGTGGATTTGGTTTTTCTCTTGATGTACTACTTTCAGGAAAGTCTTTTGTTTTAATTGAAAATGTCAAACTACCATCACTTAAATCAAAGTCAGGAATAACTCTATTTAAAAACATTACTTCATTACCAGAATCTATATCAAAATCTGCTGACTCAATAAAGGAAGACATTGCTACTCCATCTGCTGTATATAAACCTTGCACTTCATTATTAAATAATTTATTAGATGCAGGATTTGTTCCTTGTAAACCTGTTGTTATTGTATTTCCAAATACTGTTTTATCTGCAAAGGTTGTAAATATACTATCTCCATAAGACCAATAGTTTTCATCAGGAGACCATACTACATAACTATCACATTCAGTAGAATCTGTAGAAGGATACAACCATATTATTTCTTTAAACTCTGAATTTATTCCACAGAATATTTTATCTTTTTGATCCATATTTAATCTATCAAATATAAATCTTCTTACTGTACAATCTAAACTTCTTACTTGACCATCAAATACATAGAAGTTATCATATCCCATCCATACTGCTCTACCATCATAATCAACTCCTGCATGTTGAGCTATTAAACCACAGTTAGTTCCTAATTGTGAGAACTGAAATACAAAAGGTGGACCTACAAAAGTCATAGACCATAAAGCATTATCAGTCCATATATTAATAGCATTACGAGATCTTTTTGCTCCTACTATTTTTGTACCATCAGCTAATATAACTTCACCAGAAGTAGAACTTATAGATGGAACCCAGTTTGTATAATCTTCTTGATTAGACCATCTAACAACTAAAGGATTATATGTTCCTGTAGGACTAGCTGTTGTACCAAATTCATTACCACCTAATGCAATTAAATGTCTATCATTAGGAGATACTATAATACTATCAACAGTAGTAGGTGTAGAATTAGTACTACCTGATACTTTTGTTGCTCTTAATGGTGTGGTAGATGCATCAGTATCCCAATAGTAAATAGATCCTTTTCTTCTATTAGCTACTATATCTTCACCCCAATTATCTAAACTCCATTGTGTTATTTCACTTGAGAAGTCACTAGCTCCTGTAGATGTAGGTTGATTCCATGCTCTTGTATCAGAAGCACATACAGTAGCTTGATAAGATGCAGAACCATAACCTAAACCTGTTGCAGCATTAGATACACCAGTATTTAAAAGATAATGTATATGTCCATTACCAGAAGATGATTGAGCAGCACTTGCTGTAGTTGCTACACTAACATTAAAAGTATTAGCATTATTAACATTAACTTGATATGTACCTGTTCCTAATAATATATTACCACCTATAGTAGCAGTACTTGTAAAAAATACAAAGTCACCTGTTTGTCTACCATGTGCTGTAGCTGATACTGTAACAACATTAGTACTTACTGCTACACTAAATGCATTTGTTAAAGATGCACTAGATGATACAGGTGTTACATCAAATATTTCATCACCACTATGTTCATATAACATTTGAGCTGTACCAAACATAGCTCTTTTAAACTGATCATTATCAGTCCATGTTATAAGATCACGACCTGAACCATTAAAAGATGCAGATACTTTAGTTTCATATCCACCTATATTCTCTGGTTTACCTGCACGAAAACGTACATTATTAGTATCATACCAAGAATTAGTTTCTGCATATTGTGTGGACTCTCTTCTAATACCAGGTTGAAAGTCCATCTTTACGAGTTTAGAACTTGTAGAAGACATTACCTACCTATCAAAGTTTTTTAATAATACTGCGTCTATTGTTGATGCACTACGAGCTACATAACATAATATATCTACATCACTAGCTCCTGTACTTAATGTTGGTACTGCTGCAGATACAAACTGCCAAGCTGCATTATAAGCTAAAGTTCTTGAACCTGAACCATCTTGTATAACATGTATCTGTCCTGATTGTCCTGCAGTACAATTTGTAGGTAGTTCTAATGTTCTATTACCACCTATAGTAACTAAGAAGTTATTACCTTTAGCAAAATCAACTGCTATACTTGCTGCATCTGTTAATGTTAATATAGGATTATAAGCACGAGAAGATGTACCTACAATTAAACTTCCTTGTTTTATATGCAAGTCAGCAGCTACTATTGAAGAAGTAGCTGAAGTTCTTACATATCTTAAATCTGCTAAAGATACATCAGCAACATTAGTAGCACATACTCCTATATCTGCAGAAGCTGCTGTACCTAATCCTAAACCTGCTGCATTAGTAGAGTATACACTTCCATCTGTATCTACTACTACTTGTGTTATAGCTCCTTGTGGAATTGTATAACCATCACCAGGTGCTGTTTTTATTTTAATTACATTAGTTGTTGTTGTATATGTTGCTTGGTTATTAATTACATATCCTTTTGTAACATTAGGAATAACCATTGTTATAGTAGTATGAGCACCACCTACAGTTCCATTAGCTTCAATAAAAGCGTTACGTGGTACGTCAGAACCTCCATCTACTGCAGATAATGTTACAGTAGCATTAGCACCTAAAGCTACAGTTGTATAACCTGCAATAGCATCATCAACAAGACTAATGACTCCATTATTTAAAACTGTACCCCAAGAGTTAGGATTATCTCCATCTCCTTGTTGAGTAAGTCTTATTCTAGTTGTATATGATGCTGCCATTATTTGCTCCTATTGTATTGTTTCTACTGTGCTGTTTATATCATAGTTAGCTCCACTATGATCTGCTCCTATTAAAGCACATGAAAATCTTTCTCCATTTGTTATTACGATTGTCCATGCTCCATTATTATTATTAACATATAATTCTATTAATTCATTATCGTTATTTACTGCCCACCATTTACGTGCTTCACCATGTTCTTGTTGTAAATTACCTGTAAGTTTATCATGTGTTGCACATAATAAAGTTTTCATATAAGTTCTTGTTTGTACATCTATATCTTGAGCTTTTACATTTACTATAAAACTTAATAATCCTGCTATTATTCCTACGATAATATATTTCATATTATGTTCCTAATTTTGTCCAACGATTAACTCTAGCTACTACATCTATTACTTGTTGACCATCTACAGTTTTATAAGTATCAGTATGTAATGCTATAAATGCATCCATATCTGCTGCATTAGTTATTGCTGTTTCTATTTCAGTTGCATCAGCACGTATTGCATTTCTCCATGTTTGTATATTAGATGGTATTGCTGTACCTGCATCTGCTTTACGTATTATATACCAATCTGTTTCTGATAAATATCCTGCTTGTTGTGCTTTAACTTTTTGTATAGCATTATATTTTAAACCTCTTGTAACAACTTGATTTCCATCTTTATCTAATTTAGGATCATTAGCACTTGTTCCATCTGGTGCATAACCACCATCTATATCACCTTGTGTCCATACTTCATTAACATCAGCTAAAGCTTTATCAGCTTCTTTAACTCCAATAGTTCTTATAACACTATTACCATCTCCTGCTATAGCATCTGAATGATTTTTTTCTATATAATATTTAGTATCAAGATGTGATCCTGAAATAACTATAGGTAATATACCTAAATCTTTACGTTGTGCATCTGTCCATATTGTAAATATTTGAGAAGAATAACGTACATTATTCAATACTATAGATTTTTTTTGACTATAATATTCTACTATTTTATTATTTTCAATTCGTGCCCACATATTTTATTCCTATCTTGCTGTTGCGTATTTAAATGGGTTATGTGCCATTGCTACATAAATAATAGAAGCACTACTACTATTTGCATCACCACTTGTAGTTCGTATTTTAAAACCATTTGATAAAATGTCTATATCAATACCAGTTGCTTCTGCATCACCTCTATTCCAAGCAATATATTTATTTGCTGGATTTCCTGGACTTCTACCAGCATCTTGAACCCACCAATCACCAGCACTATCTATTAATTTAACAACTACCATTTCAGGTCTAAATCCAGTATAGACATATGAACCATTTGCATTACCATTTCCTTTGTATGATCCTGTTTTACAATACCCTTCTATATTTGCAAAACAATAAGCAATATTATCTATTGTTCCAGCTCCTAATCCATCTGTATTATTTACTGAAAAAACAGTTGAAGTAGGAGACGACATTGAACCATTACCAGATTTATCTACTTGAGCAGCATCTGTATTAAGTCTAAGAAAATAATTCCAACTTGTTAATTCATCATGTCCTACCCACCATTGACCATCACCTCCTGCTAAATTACTATATCCTTTAAATATAATCATTGAAGGAGCTTTACTTAATCCATGCCCAACTGTTGCTGCACCAGCTCCTGATAAACCTCCTCTATATTTTGCGATAGAAAATGCACCAGAAGGATCAACTTGTACTGTACTATCTACTGAGCCATTACTATTTGTAGCTGTTGTTCCACCATTAACTCTCCAATTCCAACTTACAAAATTATTTCCACTAGCATTAAAATATGTTCCAGTTCCACTTACTATAAAACCATCACTTGCAAAGTTGTGAAAATCTGTTGTATTACTTTGAGCACCAATAACATCTGTTCTCAAATAATAATAATCATTAGTTGCAGCTTCACCTCTTGTACTATCCATTAAACAACCACTCGTACTACCAGCACTTCTATTTTTTATCCAAGTTACATCTGGTTGAAAACCAACACCTGAAATTGTTTGTGTACTACCACTACCTGAATATGTTTTAGCATTAAACAATTTTTGTGGATAATCGTCATCAGTTTCAGCTGGATTTATTGCATCAGCTAGTGGTAAATTGCCAGTACATAATGCTTTAGCAGCAGCTCCATCATCATAATAAAAATCACCATAACCATTAACATCACTATTTCCACCACCTGAACCTGTACCAAAAGTACCTTCTTGTCCAAAATTAAACCAGAAACCATTACCAGAACCACTACCTCTATCAGACATAGGTGTATAATTAATTCCAGTACCAGTTAAATTAAATGCACTTCCTTGTGCAGAACCATTTTTATAAAATTGTATAGTATTAGTAGCAGATTCTAAATCGACTAACACACCTATTATATCATCTGTTGTTATACTTGCACCTGCAGATGTTGAACTAGAACCATGATAAATTAAACCATTATATCCATATAGATATGTATTAAAACTTCCACTACCTGCTATAGAAGAATTTGTATTAGCACTATTTGTATAATTATTTTCTTCTATGATACCTATCCAATTATTACCAGAACCTGTAACTTTACCTTCAAAATACCATTTATGACCAGTTACTAAAGACATAGTTCCAAGAGCAGAACAACCTCCACTTGTATTAGTTACTTTAAGATTAGCTTCGCTAAATGTATTATTACTTCCACTATTTAAAGGATTCATTACACAATAATTACCACCATTAGAACTTCCAAAGGTAGGAGTATCTATCAGTTGATCGTGTGCTGCAAAATTTGCTACAGTAAAATCATTATTATTACCAGATGAATCATTACCTAAATCAGAACTAGATTCAAATTTTAACCAATATCCATTATTTCCAAAAGTTAATCCACTTGGATCTTTAGGAATCCATACACCATTTTTTGTTTCACCTAGTTCAGAATAATAAGCTTGTCCATCAAAAAACATTACATCAGCTAGTGATAAATCAGCACCTTCAGTACCATGACCTTTTCCAGATAATCCACCAAATGCTTGAA
>VTLG01001725.1_pt1 | contig 55543 bp, 91 predicted proteins | sample 4694571 | NCBI WGS metagenome assembly VTLG01 (sample SAMN12604809, study PRJNA352737) | marine metagenome | biome: ENVO:00000447; feature: ENVO:00000209|ENVO:00000569|ENVO:01000036; material: ENVO:00002151; isolation source: viral sequences binned using virsorter ... | reverse complement strand
AGTACCATGATTAGCTTGAGTTACTGCTGCATCCGCTTTGACCATATATTCTTGGTTTGGATCATCATTAACAAAAGCAAAACCATTTGTGCTACCCGTGTTTGGATTAGTTCCAAATGCTTGAGAAGCTGCAACACTGTTTGCAAAAGTTGGTTTCTTAGTCGTGCTATCTATAAAGAAAAAGCCGTTAAGAACTCCAACCAATTTAGCATGACCAGTGTTAGTGTAGCTTGCTCCGCCAGTTCCGCCATCGTCAGTAGTCGCAAAACTTGCGTCCTGAATGAAACCTTGATTACCAGCATCTTGAATAGATGCAGGGTCATTTTTCATCAGAGCAACACCTGGAGCCGTTTGAAGTTGATACTTAGATTGACCTTGAATACTAGGTGTATTACCTAATCTCATAGCCGCTCTAAAACCAAATCCAGTAGTTGACTCATTTGCCATAGTTGTTTTCTCCTATTAAAGTTAATCCGATGATTAAGAAATAGTTAAAAAATTATTTCTTTGTACCACCGAAGGTTACACGAGACTGCCTGTCAACATTGATAGGCATCCTCTGGTCTTGCTCCTTCATAAGATCGTTTTCAACTGCATCGCTTCTCTCTTCATGACGTCTTGTCATGTAGGCTTGTCTTTGCTTCGCAATCTCGATAGGCACCTTCGCAAGTAGAAGGCCACCAACCCCAACTACCCCCTTGTATTTACCGTCTTCGATAACTGGATAATCAGATGCGTTTTCGATTTCTTCAGATCTAACAAGTTCATAACCTTCTCTAATTCGTCCAGTTACATTTTTAGTATCTTGAAAACCGACACTTTCTGCTCTTATCCATCTGTACCTGAATCCATCAGGTGCAGGGGGTGCATCTAGAGATGATGGTGGAACCCACACTTTAGGTCTTTCAGACTTTTCTCGTGTTTGGTTCGCACGTGAAGTATTTTTTTGCTTTTCCATTTTACGCTCCTCCCGTGTTTTTTAATTGTTTTGCGTACTCTTCAAGTGGCACTCCTAATTTTTTAGCTATTGCTACTTGTGATGAAGTGAGTCTCACAGTTTTGCGTCCTGGTTTTACGCTTCTATTTGCTGATGCAACCGTTTGCACGGGAGCGGACGTTTTCTCTTCAGTATTATTACCGAATTTATTTGGAAAGTCAACTCGCATTCTTTTATCAATTTCTTGATAATAATCGTCTGATGACGTATCAAAACCCTCTCTCTCCAAATCTCTGTGATGCTCAATCGCAGTGTTTGTCATGGCTCTGTTTGTTCCAAACCATGTATTTTTAGATGCCCAAGCCTCAGCTTTTGGATCAGGATCTGGTATATTTTCAGGTTGACTTTTCTCTGTTGTTACAGGGGTTTCAGCTTTTTCTTCTTTTACTTTTTCCCTGTTTTGTTTTGCTTGTTTTATTCTAGCATTTTCAAAAGAAAGCTCCGCTATCCTTTTGTTTGCTGCTATTTGAGCTTTAGCATCAGATGCTTCTATGGCAGCAGCTAGTTCTCTTTCTGCAGCTTGTAATCCAGCATCAACATTTTTCTCAAATCGCTCTAAATAATCTAAGTCTGTTTTTTTAAAACGAGATTCTACTTCTTTTCTCTTTTCTTCAACAGCTTTTGCATAATCTAAAGCAGCTTTTTCTCTTCGTTCAGCCTCTCTCATTTTACGAGTTAGTTTTGCAATTCTAGCCTGAACGCCTTTGCTATACTCTTCTAATTTATCATCTTCTTTTTTTACTTCTTCTTGTTTCTTTGTTTCTTGTTCTTTTTGAACATCCAACTGCTCATCAGATTTCTCAGATGTGTTATTGGACTCAGTATTGTTTTCACTAGTTTCATTTGATACCTCCACTTCATTTTCAAATGTTTTGTCTTCTGGTAAATCTATGTCTGCACCAGGACCTGATGTATCAATGTCAACCGTTTTTTTCTCTTCTGGCATAGTTACTCCTTCCTATGTTTAGAACTCATGCAAGATGTCCTCTGGACTATCAATTGTTGCTAACACTTCATCGTCGTTTAGCAGACGAATCTCTCCACCATCTATTTTGATTCGGCTACCTGCATATCTTGCAAACATAACCCAATCATTTACTTTGCACCATGGACCCTCGGGATATCTTTCCTTATCCTTGTAACACTGAGATCCCATGGCTAAAACTAAACCACATTGAGAAGCAACTTGTTGTTTCTCTAATGTAGCTTCAGCTAATACTAATCCACCTTTAGTTTTTTCTTTCATCTTAAAAGGTAAAACTAAAAGTCTCCAACCTGTTGGTTTTGGAATTTTTGCTTCTTCTTTTTTTGATTTAACCCCAACTAATTCTTTTTTTGGTACTTTAATTTTTTGACTTGGGGTCAATATTGATGACTGTTCCTTTTCCATTTTGCTCCTTATTTTCTAGCAGGTTAGAGAGTTCCTGTAGTGTAGCCTCTAAGGCTGTTATTTGTCCTATTATATATCTATACTTTTCCATATTGTCAATACCACCTGATGTAACTGATATTGACAAAGCATCTATTCTAGTTTTTAGAAATCTAATTAGTTTTGTTATGACTGTTTCTAATTGCATTTTTGCCTTTCTTAAATATTGAAGCGACTTTCGATTTACCCATAACTTTGGCACGCTGTTCTCCAACAGTTAATATTTGAATTTTTCTAGCAAAAGGTTTATTAATACGTTTTACTTTTGCAACAGTTTTACGAGCATCTGTTGGTGTTGCAAATTTTATACGAACCGTATCTCTAGGATTTTCGTCAGTGTATAGTCTTCTACCGCTACCTTTTGGTTTTTTACCTGTTCCTACTTTTGGATCCGCCACGTTTCATCTCCTTAATATGTTTTTTAATAATATTAGATTGTTTTTTATGTAGCTTAGAAGCTTTACCTAAAGCTTTTGCCACTTTATTTAGTTTTTTCATACTTCTCCTTCCAGTATTTGACTCTTTCTAACCTTCTAACTCTATAATCTAGTTTGTCCAACCCTAATATTTTTTTAATAAAATCTATTAACATTTCCATCTTCTACGAGCTTGACGTAATCTAGAGTTAGGATCTCTCGCAGCTTTGGGAAACTTTTTCATTTGTCCAGCGCTTCTTGCGCAAAATGATTTTCGTCTTTTAGCAGCTTTAGATCCTGGTTTGACTTTGCCAGTAACCGCTGTTTTTAATTTAGAACCTGGATTAAGTCTTCTATAAGCTTTAACTCCAGCCTCTGTCATTCCAGCCCCTTTTTTAGTGGGTCTAAAATTTTTTTTATTTCTAGCAGGCATACCGCCTTTTGAAAATTTTTGTGTGAGAGGTTGACCCTTTTTGTTAACATCTTTCATAGATGTTTTTAAAGGAATCTTTTTTTCTACAATTGGTTTTAAATTAAAATCTCTCCTCATGGCATTATTTTTTTTCCATAGTATTTTACTAAACTAGGATTAGATACTTTAACTCCACCTAAATTACCTTTAATAAAACTACCTCTATAATTTTTTTGTGCCTCACGAATCATTTTGTCACCAATAGATCCACCACTGGCAGCTTTTTTTCTTTTAGCAAATGTTGGAACATTTGTTGGTTTACCACCAACACCCTGTGCTACCGCTCTTTTTCTAGAAACCGCTGAACGTCTTTGTCCCTCTGTCATACGTCTTGCTTTTGCAAGTGGGACACATTTTGGATACTTACGTTTTGCATCTGCTTTCTGTTTTGATCTTCCACATTTTGAAAAAGAACCATCTTTTTTTTTGCTACCAATGTCTACCCATTGTTGCTTGAACCATTTATCAAGTCCATTCTTTGCCATGGCACTATGAATTCTTTCCGACAGCCTGTCTATTCATTCCTCTTTTACAGATTCCACCGCCTTTTAATCCCAATCTTCCGCCTTTAGCCATAGGGATAGCTGCTTCTTGTGCTACTTCTTTAGCTGCTCTATCTTCTGCTCTTTTGTTTCCTTTTTCAAAGGAGTCAGCTTGTAATTGTGTTTCTTTAGAGCCTAAAAATTTTTTTAATTTTTTATCAAATCTTTCTCCTAAAATATCTCCTCGATCTTTTTTCTTTTTTGATCCATCTTTTAAACCCTGTCTTTTTAGTCTAGCAGTTGCTTCCATCAATCCACCTTCAGCTTTGCTGCCTCTAAAATCTTTTCTCTTTACACCAGATGGATCTTTAATTTTACCCGCACAAATTTTACTAGCGTATGCGTTAGCATATGCTGACGGATACACTTTGAATTTTCGCTTCGCTGCGGCTTTACCTCTAGGACAAAGTTTTGTCATTAAGACCTCGCTGTTTGTTTTGCACGTTTAAAGTCAGACGCTTTTGGTGCACCCTTTGCACCTTTCTTTCGCATCTTGCCGCCACGTTTTCTTTTAGCGTGAATGTTTGCGTATAAACCTTTTCCCGCCATTATTTTTTCTTAGCCATTTTCTTTTTCATGAAAGCTTTAAGACCAGGATTTAATTTTGCTAATCCACCTTTTTTCATAGCAGCTTTTCCAAGATCTTTTGCACCCTTACCATCAGCAGCAAAGAACGGAACTTTTTTTCCACCCTTCATTACCATTTTAAGTTTGCCACCTTCTTTCATCATAGGTCGCTTCATCATCATGCCGCCACCCATTTTACCAACACGGCCACCTTTTTTATATCCTTTAGGTGAAACTTGTTTATTATATAATCTATTTGGCATTATTTTTTTCCTCCATTTCTAAATATTTGTGTACCCTTTATACCATATATGCTCGCAACTACAAGTATCCAGAGGTTTGTGAACCATGACGGGAGTTGAGAGAACATCTCGAAGAACAATTTTACTTTGTCCATTGCACTTGGGTCATCCGATATAACTGCCCAAGCGAGCACCAAAACGGGCAAACTGAGAATTATCAAAACTGCCTCGTCTTTCCAGTCTGATTGACGAGCTTCTAACAATTTTCCTTGGTAAGATTCCTCACCACGAGCCATACGTTCTGCATGCATCAATTGTGCATCAGACATTGCCATCTTCGTCTTCTGCTTGTTAGCGTAAATCTTACTTCCTGCAGAGACGGCTAATTTAATCGCCGATAACCACATAATTAGTAAGCTTTAGAGTTTCTTTTTTTCTCTGGTAACATTCTTTTCTGACCGCCAACTGGCATTTCAGGTTTTCCTGTACCAATATAATTAAAAGCTTTATCAGCAGTTGTTTTAGATCTAGGATCTATCTCAACACTTTGATCAGCAACTTTAATTTCCTTAATTTTATCAAGTTTTTGCATTTATGCTCCTTTTTTAACCCCTTTTATAACACCTTTGTTCTTAGATGCATAGAATATCTTTTCACCCCTCTTTTTACCATACTGTTTTTTCATGGATTTCATAATTTTTTTACCTTTTTTGTTTAATGGCATTAATCATCCTCCATCATAACCTGTGCTTGTTGTATTCCTGACTTTGCAAGGCTAACTCCAGCACGTAATTTTGATAAATCTTCGTTTTGTTCCAACTTATCTTCAAAATTTTCACGTTGTTGCATCAATCTTGCTCTTGCAAGTTCAACTTGTGCCTGATCATTGTCTCGTTTACGCTCATTTTCCATCGCACGTAGGTCAACTTCACGTGATTTTAGTTTTAGAAGTGGGTCAGAATCAAATTGTGATGTAATTTTCTTCTCTTCTCTCATAAAATCTTCTGTCATTTCTGCAATCAACACTGCTTTTCTAGCTTCAACTTGCTGAGCTATTTGTTGTAGCATCTGTGCTGCTTGTGGATTTGTTGGTGCTTGTTGTTGTAGAGTTTGTAACTGCATCATTTGGTCTCTAAACTCTAATTGTATTTGTTCTTGTGCCATTAAACTTATGTGTTCCAAAATATTTTTTTGTATAGCCGCCATAATCATAGGATTATTTCGAACCATATTCGTTGACATAAAATTTAAGTGCGCTGTGATGTGTGCTCTGTGGTCTTGACCAGGGAAAGCTTGAAAAGGTTTACCTGCCATTGCATTAATATGTTCCATACTTGGATCCATCGGTGCCATTGGTGCAGGTGGTGGTAATATTTGATCAATATTTTTTACACCGATTGCTTCATACATCTTTCGATACGCATTATATAAATTATGAATTTGTGGATTTGATTGTGCAAGTTGTAATTCTGTTTGTGCCATAGATATTCTTTGTGCCATTGAAAAAATATTTGGATCAGCAACAGGTAAAACATCAACCTTATCATCAAAATCTATTTGTTTAATAGTTCTTGCACCGCCCACTACATCATAAGGATATTCTGGTGGTAAATATTGTGACACAACTTTAGATAATAATTTAAATTCTTTTTTCATACCTGCGTATAATCTTTTATGAATAGCAGACATGACTCTTGAACCACGTTCTAATAATGCAATTGTTGTTCCAACAGCAGCAGATTGATTACCATCACCCACTTGCATATCAGCAATAGCAGCGAATCTCTGACCTGCACCAACAACTATACCCATTAGCTGTAGTAATGTTGCTGATGGTTCTTTGTATGGTAATGGAAAAAATGCATCACGTAATGATCCACCTGGTGCATCAACATCTTTAAACTCACCTGGTTGTATAGGTGCAGCCTCGTCTCTAACTCTAACACCTCGTTGTTTAAATCCTGCTGGTAAATTAGATAATGTTCCTGCGTCTAGCAATTGACGGAGAGCAGCCGTTGCGGTTCTGCTCAATCCGCCAATCATGTGAATTAATCCAAAGCCATAAAATCCAAGACCTGGAAGAAATTTAAAATGAACAAAATATTGGATTTTAGTTTTCTTTAGATCATCAGGTGCATAGTTACGTCTGATAGATAAAACTTTTCTGCCACCCTCTTCAACAGTGACAATGTAAGGGAGTTTAATTCCTGTAGGTTCACCATCAGCATCAACTTCTTCAAATCCTTCTAAATCTAAATTAACATGACACTCTAAAACAGTGTACATTGGTTCGTTACGTCCAGTTTTTTTAGTTCCTTCTAATTCTCTTTCCTTTTTTTCTAATTCATTATTTGAATCTATACTTGGTGGTGCAAGTTCAATATCAGAATAAAAACCATTCACTTGTTGTTTTCTCAAATCATTTTCTGAAATTTTTAATTTATGGATGATTGATTCCGCATCGTCTAATGAGGTAGCCGTATACGGAACAATCAAATCCTCAGCGGGTACAAATTTTGACACCGCTCTTCCCAATAGTTGATCATAGTAAACTTTTTTAAAAGTTGATCCAGCTAATGGTAAATGAAATAACATAGAATCAAACTCAGGTTCATATTCTTGCATTTGATCCATGATTAAATAATTCATAAAATCTTTAACACGTTGTGACTGTTGTTCTACAGGTGGACTTGATATACCCATGATCTGTGTTCGAACAGGTCCTTCTGCTGGTAATAATTCTTTATAAGCTTGTGCTTGAAACTGTGTAACTGCTTCAGCTAAAACTGGATGCGTTGCACCTGAAGCCCCTTGAAATGGCTCTGTTCTATTTTCATATTTAAATCCTAAAAGATCTAAACCTTGTATGTAGCCTTGCTCCCAATCTTTTCTAGAAGTTTTATAATCCATATAATTTTGAACCATTTCGTTTCCTAGTGGTTCTAAAATATCGTCTGGTAAAATATCTGCTAAATTATCAAAATGATTTTCTGTTCCTGGAATGTTAATGGCACCTGGTTCAAAATCAATTGTTGCACCGCCATCCTCTTCTGGTGTTACTTCAACAGGACCTTTTTGTTCTACTACTTCCTCTTCAACAACGTCTTCAGCGGGTAATTCGATTTCTGCTCTAACTTCGTTAGGAAGCGACTTGTCTATATCTGCCATTTAAATTTCTCCAGTCTTAGGTTTTAACTTGTTTTAAAGGAACTTTCAACCCTTGTGGATTAGGACCTCTCTTTGGCGGTGGGCCAGACTTTACACCTCCAGATCCAAGTGGCTTGTCTATCATACCACCATCTTTCATTCCTTCAGCTCTCATTTCTGCTAATACTAACTGTATTGCTGATAACTCTGACATCGCACCTAAATTATCGGCTACACGTTTTTCGAATATCTTCTTTTTTTCTGGACTAAAATTTTTGGAATATTTATCTGTTAGCTCTGACATTAAAATCCCCGTTTTGCTAATTTAGGTTTTCTGATCAGGCCACCTTTAAAGTTTGGTTTTCTGCCTTGCGCTTTTAAATTTTTGTTTTTTAACATATCTACCATTCTTTCAAGTTTGTTTTGATCTTTAACTATTTTTTCTCCCATCTTATCTGCTCTTCCAAAATGAGGTTTTGTTTTTATCTTATCTTTTTTAAAAATTTTACCACCAAGTTTTTGTAATTTATTATGAGCATACTCTACTATTTTTGCTTTTCTAAAAGTATCAGCTTGAGTTTTTTGACTTTTAGTAATTCCTTCTTTGATTGTAGACTTAGGAAATTTTTTAGACCCTTCTTTTAAGAATTTTTTAGTTGCAGCTGTGAGTCCTCTTGCAACAAGTCCTCCTAGTAAATATTTTTTTCTAAGCATCATTAAAATCCTCGTTTGGCTAGTCTAGGTTTTCTGATTAGACCGCCTTTAAAGTTTGGTTTTCTTTTTACGTCTTTTGTCTTAGCTATATTTCTAGAGTATTCTCTACCAATAGCACCTAATAATTTTGGCATACCTTTTTTTGAGCTTTTAGAAAGTAATTTTCTACTAGGTGTACTTTTATATACTTGTTGTTTACCCCCAAGAATACCCGTATCAATTGTTTTTCTCTGTCTCTTCCCTGGTAATTGAGATCTAATACCTTTTCTAACATCCTGTTTAGATTTTAATTTTAAAATTGTTTTCATGTCATCTGAAGGTATTTCAGCTTTTTGTTTTTTGTAATCTTCTAATCTTTTTTTAAAACGATCAATTGTCTTACGCCCACCTTTTTTTCTATAGGCTTTATAAGCGGCTTTAATAGTTTTGGTTAACAAACCACCTAATAAATATCCAGGTCTTTCTTTTTTGTACATCATTAGTAATATATCCTCTTTTTTTTCTCCTTCATCTCCTCCACATAATCCTCTGGGTGAGAAAGTAGTCCACCTTGCCTAAATCTCATGATCGCTTGCGTGGTGGAGTCAACCAAGTCATCATGATCCCCATATGGAAAAGCTGCGCATTCTTCTATTACCTCTTCAGCGAACTTTTGTTCAGGAGCCCAGATAATACCAGATTCAAACAAAGGTGCAACAGCATTTACACGAGCGTGCTTGTCGTTTCCTTTGCTGGGTGTAAAGTTTGTTACTGGTATATCCATTTTTCGTAGTTCGTAAGTCAAAGGCAGTCCTGAAGCTTTAGCCTCCACGATAACTGTTTCAGGTTGCCAGTATTTATATTGTTCAAGGGCTAGTCTTCTAAGTTCAGGAAACTCATATCTACCTTTAATTGAATCTAATAACATTAAGTTTGCACCCTCATCTTCGGATGGATAAAAAATACCCCACGTGGTTATAGCACTATAGTCTGCTGTTTCTTTTTTTAAAAACGCTGTATCATAAGATTGTATTACATGGTGAATATTTGGTATCCAATCGTGTTTCCAAATACGCCACCACTCACGTTTTAATATTGCACCTTCTTCACTAGTTGGTTCTTGCATCCATTGTGCGTTCCATTTAGCAACAGGTAGTGCAGCTTTAACTTTCTCTAACTCATCTAATTTCCAATACTCAGGCCATACTGGTTTAATCCCTGATTCGTGTTCCAAGAGTGCTGGAAATTCAACCACGTGCCACTTATCAGCTTTAACTTCTTTTTGTGAAGCAACCAAGGCTCCCGTTAAATCTTTCGTAGACCATCTTGTCATTACTAAAATTATTTTACCACCAGGTTGTAAACGCTGACGTGGACCTGATGTATACCACTCGTAAGCTCTCTCAAGAGATGCTTTGGATAATGCGTCTTGCTCTGAATGTGGATCGTCAATGATTAATAAATCTGCACCACGACCCGTGATTGCTCCACCAACACCCGCTGCGTAATATTCACCGCCATCAGATGTTTCCCAACGTCCCGCTGCTTTAGAATCTTCTTGTAATTTTGTTTTAAAAATTTTTCTATAATCATCACTATCGATTAAATTTTTTGCTTTACGACCAAACCTGATTGCTAGTTCTGCCGTGTGTGTTGCTTGAATAATTTTTAATTTTGGATCACGGCCTACCATCCACGCTGGCAGAAGATAAGATGCAAATTCTGATTTAGTATGCCTTGGTGGCATATTAATTATCAGACGATTTATTTCACCCGTCGCCAATTTATTAAACTTATCTGCAATGTGCCTGTGGTGGGACCCCTCTACAAAATCTGGCCACACACATTTGACAAAAGATAAGAAATCATTTTTAGCCTTATTCTGTATCTTTTTTTCAGCATGCAACACTTGAAGTTGTTTGAAGGTCTTTCGCACATCTGCAGGTAATTTATTTATATCTACCTGATTCAAGTCCATGGTACCTAAAATGTTTTTTACAGGGTATGGCTATATAAATCAAGCATATATACACATACATTAGGATCCCTTTCTAGAATTAAGGGGGGTAGCACGGAATAAATACTCTATTTTTTGGTGTCGCGTTGGTACCTCTATTAGAATAAAGATACACGCGACACGCGCGACAGCGCGCGCATAAAAAAACGCTGTCCGTGAAACACGGACAGCGTTAACTAACTAATTTAGATTTTATTAACTATCTAGGCTACTTATACCGAGCCTAAATTTTTTAAGCATTGGCTTAATCTTTCTAAGTACCGATTCTGTTTCAAATATTAGATTACTATTAGCCGCGCTTGGTTCGTTGCTTTTATACGCTGCAAGCTCTTCTCCAAATACATAATTGATACGGTCAATATCGGAACCAGTTAAATGAACGGTATAAGTATTAGTCCATTTTAACTGGCTTTTGTCTTTTGGATATGTGAAATCAAACTCTAATTGTTTCATACATACCAACCCTTTTTGACGTCTTTTCTTATTGTCTTTGTTTTCATTATTGCCCTTTGTTAGTTGTTTAATTTATTTTGAATAATTTCAAAATATTATCTTGATTTATAAATTATTCTAAAATATAAATCAAGCAATATCAAAAATAATATAGGATGGTAAATTATGTACGATATAGAGACAATAAGACAAATGAATAAAGACGCTGGTCAAAATGCAATGGATCAGGGTCTTGAACCTTTAAAATTTAATTCAGTTGATATGAATAATTTAAAAGGGGGAGATATAACTCCAATCAGGTCAATACCTGATTTAGGAGATAGCGTTCCAAATGGCTGGAGTAGGTTTGATCTTGGCAAGATAAAAGACAAATTTACTTACAGCTCCAAAATCTACAAAGGTGATGCCCAGGGGCAAGGTGCTTTTTTTGTAGACCAAGGTTTTGGATCTGAAAACGAACCAGCAATGACTATTCCACAATTTATAAAAAGTTTATCTGAAATATGGAATATCAATAAAAGACTTGGTTTTGGTATAGTTGAAACTGGTCAATTTCAGGTAAAAATTGGAGTATTTGAAAAAATGAAAAAAACAATGAATTTTAAAGTTATATTCAAAAAAACTTAAAAATATCTTGAGCCGTGGACATTGGTTCACGGCTCATTATTAAAGGGTCAATTGAGGTAATGTCTACGGCTGGCAGCCTGCTCAATTGACCCTCTAATAATTTGGAGAGTTATTAGAGGGTCTAATCAATCAGACGTGATATGACAACCCCGTTTACAGGCAGCGTTGTCGATTAGACCCTCTAATAATTTAAAAAAATTTTTATTTTTTATTTTATTTTTCAAGGCACAAGCTAGAAATTTCATTTACAAGCGCGCAAGCTAAAAAATTTTATACAAAAACGCGCAAGCGCCATAGTTCAAAAACCATATATTATAAAAAGTTTTTCATTAACAACGGATCACGGCTTTTTGCTGAATAATAACCCATAAGCAACGGCAGGTGAGATAACAGAAATATTAAGAAAATATATATTAATTAATACTTATTTGATTAAATGATAGTGAGATTTTTAAAGGTTATTGATCCTCTAAATCGTTATAATTATATTCATATTTACAAGATTTACACTTCCATAAGATTATAAATCTAGGTTTTTTATTTGGGTATTTGAACCAGTTTTTTTTAGGATAAACTTTAGTTGAGGAGCATTCAGGACATTCAATTTTATTTTCAATGGTGCTTATGGGTCGCTGGTCTATATAATATGACATAATAATGTTAATATGGCAGGCAATCTTGGCAATATCTTTTATCAAGATTAGCTCGATAGTCATTAGATATATATTGACCGCAACAACGGCAATTAGAAAAATAATCAGTTTTTTTGCTGTTATCTTTTTTCTTTCTAGGTTTTATATATCCGTGTTTTAAGCCGTATTTTATAAGACCATTTTTAAAGTTATTTTCCATTATTTTATTTCTTTTTTGGTCTTTATTAATAGATAACATAACAAATAACCGCCAATTATTATTGTTAAATCAAATATCATAATCTATTAAATTCTTTTAAATGTTGTTTTTCAGCATCTTTTATAGCATCCTCTATATTTTTTCTTATAAAATTAGGATGATATAATAAATTTTCTAATTTTCTAATTAATTTAAAATGCTCGCGTCTTAACTTTTTTTGTCTTTTTGTCATTTTACATACTATCTAAAAAGGGGTCAGGGTATTTTTGATTGTTTTTAATATCTTTTTTAGTTTTTTCTATATGCCCCTCTATTATTGTTTTAATTTTAACGTAAGTTGTAAAATCAATATTATTTTTGATAGTGTTAATATCTAGCAGCAAGTCTTTTAATGCTGTTAATTTTGCATATCTTGCGCTCGATTGTTGCGCCTCGCTTATATCTTGCGCTGTTTTAAATGCCTCTAAAAATAAGTCCGTCATATCTTTATATCCTTTACTGTTAATTTATATCTTTATATAAGGGACAATAAACTATTGTCCCTTATAGTGTCAAGTGTTAATTTTCTATTCTTTTTAAAGTGTTAGGATTTAAAGCAATAGTTAACATAGATGAGCCATTTTTTAACGCTTCATTTAAATCAACCGCTTTAGCCGTTAAATTAGGATAGCTTAAAGTCAATAATAGATTTTTAACTTTGCCGTCTATGGCGTCCAATTCTTTACCCTCGACAGTTGTTTTTCTAAATTGCTTTGTAAGTTCATCACGACAAATACGAGTTAATTTTTGGTTGAAGTCATCAAAATCATTATCGTAATTAGACCAATACTCGTCCCAGCCGTTAATTTTAGACTGGCGCTCGCATATTGTTTCAACCTTTTTAGCTTGCGATTTAACCGCGTCTTTTAGAGCTTGTTTTTTATTTTCTATTGAACGCTCAAAATCTTTAAGCGCCTTTGTCGCTTTTTTTAAAGTTTCCAAATCTTTTTTGACTTTAATATCTTTTAAAAATAATTGATATTTTTTATCAAAAACTTCATCGACTTTATTGTCAAGCGCTCTATTAAGCTCGCGCTTTTTTTCTGCGGTTTCATCTTTTATTATTTTTTCATATACTTTTATTTTCTTATCTGAAAAAATAACTTGTTTATGTGTATCGTCTTTTTTCATTTGTCCTCCATTTATTTATTAATATCCTTTATTATCCTATTGACAAATAGAAGTCAATACCTTATATAAGATATTGACAATTAATTGTTAAATTTATTGTCCTTAAAAGACTCCGTTTATGTCATTAAATACGCGCGAGATAAAACGGAGTTTTAAAGAATATGAAAGTATGAAATATAAATATAAGCAGCAAAAAAAATTATTAGGCAGCTCAACCTTTAAAATGGCTAAATCAAGTAAATATAAATATTTAAGTGAAATATTACATTTAGCGCCATCTAATATAGGAGGGGTCAATATATGTCCAAGCTCAAGCCCAAAATGTGTAGATTTATGCTTAAACACAAGCGGTCGCGGTCAAATGACAAGCGTTCAAAAATCAAGATTAAACAAAAAATATTATTTTCTAGCTGAAAGACAAAAATTTTTAAAACATTTAGACCGCGAGATAAAACTCTCAAGCGAGCGCGCAAAAAGAAAAAAATTAAAATATACTGTAAGATTAAATGGAACGTCCGATTTACCTTTTGAAAGATACAGGCTAGAAAATGGTAAAAACTTAATGGATAACAACCCAAGCGTCCAATTTATAGACTATACAAAAATTAAAAATAGATTATTTCAAAAACTTCCTAAAAATTACAGCTTAACTTACTCGCAAGCTGAAAATAATTTAGAGGACGTTAAACAAGTATTAAAAACAAAGTACAATATTGCAACGGTATTTAGAAAAAAACTACCTAAAAAATGGCTTGGACGTAAGGTTATAAACGGTGATAAACACGACTTAAGACATTTAGACCCAAAAAAAGTTGTAGTAGGCTTGATTGCTAAAGGTCGAGCTAAAAAAGATTTTAACGGATTTGTACAAGATGTATAATTTTGTATGGATATATGGCGGGTTGATCTGTGTACATACTACGGTTGATCGCAGTACATACTCGCTATATTTTAAGGGGTAGTCTCGAGACAAAAGTTCAGCAACGCTACCCCTTTAAAACTAACAAGCGACAAGCTCAAGCGACAAGCTCAAGCGACAAGCTCAAGCGATAAACAACAAGCGAGGAAAAAGAAAAATATGAAAAAATATACTATTGACAATGACTTGACAAGGGACTATATAGGACTTGAGATCAGCGGATAAGTCCGTAAGGGTGAAGTTTTGGGAACCCCTATCCGAAAATCTACTTTAGTGTAGGTGCTGATCTGGGATCAGTGTATACAGTTACAGTGCTGACAACACTGATCCCTAGTGTGAGATCGCACCTAAACAGAAAGAAAAATATGATAACAAAAGAAATGGTAAATAATTATTTAAGTGAAGATTATCACGAATGGATTACAAATGTTTTAACAGATATTTGTAATGACCCGAGTGAAATTTACATATTAAAAAAAGAAATTACAGAAGATTGGAAACAACATTTAGAAAACTCTAAAGATTAACAAGCGAGCGAGCAGAAAGGATAATATGAGTTATAAAGTTATAATTGAATTAGAGTATGAAAATAAACCAAAAGTTGAAAATGTTTTAGAGTATATAAAAGAATTAGGAAATGATTTAGATTATAAATTAATTAACAATTCTAAACAACAAGCAAAAGAGGGGGAGTAATGGGGATTAAAGTTGAATGGAATAGTAAAATACATTTACAATTAACTGATATTTATATGAATGCTGAAGATAATATAAGTTGTTATGATGGTTGCAAAGAAATGGCGTATGACCATTTTGAAAATAATTACGAAGACGCAATAAAAACGATTGAAAAGGAGAAAAAATGAAAAAACGCTATGAAGTACAAACTAAATTTATTTATGGCTTTGAGAATGTATGGCGTGACGAAGACGGCAAGCTAATATATTTTAATACTAGAGAGCAAGCTATAAAAGAATTAAGAGAAAATGTAGATGATTGGAATAATGACCCAAACACTACATCTAAATATTATTACAATGATTATAGAGTTAGGAGGGTAAATGACACAACGAGATGAAGGACACGACTATCGAGATAGTAAAAACAAAGCGCAAGCGTATGAGCGTAAAAAAAAATATAGATATTTACAAGTTCACAAGTTACATTATACTTTAGTAGATAAAGATGGTAACGACAATGGTAAGATTTATGAGTATGACGGTGACCACTCTTTATTTTGTGACGGCATAGATTTTAACGACTTGAAGGAGATAAAAAAGTAAACTTACAAGCTAGACAAATACTTCACACAATCTTCAAGCGAATCAACAATAGGATCAAGCGATGACAACGAAGAATCTACAAGCGCAAGCGTTTGCTTGCCTTCAAATAATAGATGCTTATCCTTCCACTCCACAAGCACAAAAGAATTTTTGGGGTGTTGGAAATGAAATGATATTTGATGAGGGGACAGGCGAGTTTTGTTGCCGCTTGCAACTTTAAGTTCTACTGTGAAAAAGGTGCAATTAGAATTATAGCCCAATAAATCAGGAGTCCCAAATAGGCTTTGGTTTTCAATTCTAGTCCAGATGATATCCTCAGATATCTTTTTAAGTTTTTTATATAGTTTAGATTCAGCACCCATTTCATAATTTTACCTTTGGTTAATAATCTTTTACATAACCAGGGGGTAAAATTAGTTTCTCTTCTCTATTAGGTTTTAAGACAACTCGAATAGAAGTATCGTTTGGGTTGGTACTCTCGTGAACTTCTATTCGTCTTATCTCTTCTAAGTAGCCACCTTTTGTTGCAATATATATTTTAGCATTACTTACAGCATTGCCACGTCTACCGTTATTTCCTTCTGTAAACTTATCTAAATATTCTTGCAGGTGTCTAACAAACATTACTTACCTGTTTTTTGTAATCGATTTGATAAATCTTCTATCACTTTTTTATACCCGTGCAATAAATTTTTATCTTGGGCGTGTTCGGATTGTGATTTTTTTAAATCATATATCTCTTTACGCAAAACTCCATTTAACTGTCTGTGCGCTTCATTGATATCATTCAAATCTTTTATCCTATCTGCAGCATATTTAAGTTGTTCATTTAAAAAACGAATTTGCAGCTCTAATTTTTCTATCTGTTTAGTTAAATCTAAGTCTCCGCGATCTTCTTTCATACCTTGACAATATAGGATAGTTACCTTAAGTTGTCAAATATGGGAGTACCAAAAAGACTTACGGAAATGCAACGTAAATTTGCTGAATTATTAGTATTTGGCGATAACGGAAAAGCACTTACAAAAACAGAGGCGGCTAAATTAGCGGGTTTCAGTCCTAATAGATGTAGGCAAGAGGGGTATGAGCTAACAAACCCAAAGATACACCCTTTGGTTGTAGACTACATTGGAAAGCTTAGAGAAGAAAAATTACAAAAATATATGGTGACATTTGAGGGTCACATAGCAGAACTAGATCGTATAAAAGAATTAGCACTTAAGAAAGGTAGTTTTTCATCTGCTGTAAACGCAGAAACAAACAGGGGAAAGGCAGCAGGTTTATACATAGACAGGAAGATAATAAAAACTGGTAAACTTGAGGATTTAACTGAGTCCGAATTAGAGGCTAAAATGAAACAAATATTAGATGATTATGCACCTCTTTTAAATGCAAAAACGATAGAAGGACAGGTTATAACTTCTGAATCTTCTTCACCCAAGCCCGAGGAATCATCGTCCGATCCCCAAAAGTAAAACCATCTTCATCTTTATCGTAAGACGCAAACAATTTAATAGATTTTTTATCCTTAGAATATAACCAACCTTCATTAACTGGCTTAGCTAATTGCATTCTATCAAATTCTTTTTCGGTAGCCCAGCCCGAATCACTCACACAGTCGATCCACTCCACTCGGACTTTAGGAAAAGGTATGTCGGGAGTTCCAGTTGAGGCAACGCTTTTTCTTCTTTTCTTGGGCATAAAATATTTTTATCACCCCTATAAGAGTTATACCAGATAAATCACCTTCAGTGATACACACTTACGCGCGCGCGAAGGCACCACTAACTCTTGGATATGACATAAATTTATGTCAAAAATTAAGTTTTTGTCACTGTTTTTGTCAACACTTTAGCCAGTAAAATCAACACTTTTAGTTGATTTTGACAAAAAGACAAAAATTTTTCATGTTTTTTTTTAACAACACTAATTTATCTGTGATATCTCTTATATATTGTCTATGCCTCTTTTTTGCCATAAAGTTGTCTCAATGTTGCCATCTTATCCTCAGCGTCTGTAATAATCTGTAACAGTTTGTCAACTTCACCAGTGATATCAATATGCTCAGGTATGATAATGGTACGGTCTATAAAGGTATCTATTTTAAATTTAGCATCAGACACTTCTGCCTCGTATTTTTTCATTAACGTTTGATACATCTTATCTCTCATTAAAGTCCTCCTTGGTTATGTTTATATTAGCCTTTTCTTTTTCATCATGAATTAGGTCATGATACATGTCCAATCTCTTCAAAAATCTATGTTTCCATATCCTTAGTTCATGATCCGTGAACGAAAATTCTTGAAAATATAAATCAGGTGTACATACCATTATAATACCTTTACGAATCATGGAACCATATACGTAATCATGAGCCATGGCGTATGCAGCAATTTGTAAGAAATAGTCATCTATCCAATCTTTATTTTTGGGGCGGTTAGCTTGTTTAAAGTCTATAATAGTTTCAACACCGTTATGTAAACAAACGAGATCAGTAGACCCAGCATACAACCCAGGATAGTGTAGCATAACTTCACTACCATAATACTCTTCAACTGGCGTAAGACCCATCTCAATAATTTTTTTGGCCATGGGCTTCGCCTCCTGTCCGACCTCTGTAAGATCATCGTACCCAACTCCCTCCACATGAGACTCGATAAATTTGTGCATGGCTGTTCCCCGCCTACTACTAAGATTTTTGATTCGTTCTGCTTCTTGTTCTCCAACTTTGGCCTTCCATTTAGTTAAAAAAGATTTATCTTTGGTGGCTCCTAATATAGTAGTTACAGACGGAAGTCTATAACCTCCTATATCATAGACCCGTGATCCATTGTTATTTATCTGTTCACCTTGTATATAGTTGTATTTATTACTTTTTTTCATTTTAATTTATTTATAACATAATAGATTATTAACAAAGCTACCAATACGCAAAACATATTATAAAAAAACATACCAAAACCAAATATAGTCGTCATAGTTTATTCTTTAACTCTTTCAAATATTGCTCGTTTTCGACCCTTTCTTTTTCGTACTCTGGCACGAACTTCTCAATATTATTTAAGGGCGCAGAGTCATGTACGTTACCGCTAACAGATATCCGTATACAATCTGATTTATAAGGCGCAACCCAGTGTTTCAACCACGCGGGAAAAATATACATATCGTTCTCTTCAGGAAAAAACGATTGATAAGTTACACAGTCTCTAGGGCCATCACCATAGACAAACTGTATACCCCCTGGTCCACAAGACTTACCTTTGTAGGATGCGTTTTCTTTTTTCAACTCATCAGGTATCTGTAAATATATTACAAACGATAATTTACCATCATGATCGTGTGGTGGGTTAAAATCATTTTGTTTTTGATAGTTAATCCATAATGCTGTCATAATGTAATGTGGTCTTTTTTCATAAGGTTTGTTAATAAATTTTTCAAACATTTGATCGTACACACCAAGATACCTAGATATTTCAGGCACAATCAAAGTTTTAGACTCATCACCATAGCCTGTTTCTTTGTCCAAGATCCCTGCTAATTTATCTGTGTAATCTAGTTTATTTTTTCTTGCCTCGGTTAATAATAACTTTTTAAACTCATCTGTTATCTTTACTTTGACAACACATGGTCCCCAGTTAAACATTTGTACTTGTATTTGATCTGTCATTCTAAACTCATTGCCTCCTTATATGTTTTTAAATCAACCACTTTACCCTCTAAAAGATAGTCAGGTTCATAGTGGTCTATTATTTTTTCTATCGCTTTCGACTTTGTTTGTGCATACGGCCAAAGTAATCTAGCAACTTGATACGCATCTCTAAAAGTTACTCGCCAAACATACTGTGTTAAAAATTTTGTACCGTCTTTACGCAAACCTTTTCTAGGTTTTATTCTAACAGAACCAACTCCTAATATGTCATGCACCCAATATACTACACTTTCATCAGTCATAGCTATTTCCATATTTATACGCCATGTTTTTGTAGTTCGGTAACCCTTACCCTTATGTTTTTTCTTCTTTTCTACATACTGTTTTATTTGAACACAGCCCTCACCATCAAATAGTCCAGCTATATACGCTACATCAGTTTCACTTATCATATTGTAATTACCTCTGATTCTGTTTCAATCCACACTTTAGCACCGCAAGACAATGGTTTATCAGGACTATAGATAACTTTACTAGGTCCATTTATTTTAACTTCGTGAGTATAGATATTCGATTTAGATGTCTTAACTGTAATCACAGGATCGTTAGTTCCATGTTTCATGTTAGATCTAATCTTATGTTGGTTTACATGTATTCTAGTTTTCATTTATCGTGTTTTATTATCCACCTTAACGTTGATGTAGTTGGATCAAAACTATCAAACTCTATTTTAGTGCAACTTGTTAGTAGGACCATCATCAATATCGTTGTCATTTTCAACAGTTTCATAAAACTCTCCTTCCGAGTCACAGTCCCAACACTGATGAGTGTAGGTTTCAGAATCATTAAAATGTTTAATTGAAACGAAACCATTACCCCTACAGGTAGGACAAATTATCTTTCTTACTTTACTTGCCTTTAGTTTTACCATTTAACTTTTTTACTTTCTCGTTTGCTATTGCTTCTATTGTTTTAGATATAGACAACTTTGCATCGGGCAATAATACCTTCGACAAAGACTCTAATATCTTATATGTTTCTTTCGTCAGAGAAACATTTTTGTACTTAGTCATGTCAGTCATGTGTTTCCTTTCATAATTTAAAAGCCTAATATAGGTGATATTATAGGATTGTCAATGAAAATTGTATTAATATTAGTAATGTGTAGTTTTACAACTGGTGACTGTATACCACCATATACTTTAGAAAAAGAATTTAATGATATGTATGATTGTTTACTTAATGGTTATGAAATGGCAAGAGACAAAACTATCGAAATAGGTAGAGACGAAGTCAATAAACACGGTATATATATTAAGTTTGGTTGTAAAGAAGTGCCTACAGCTTGACAACGTTAAATTTTAATGTTAATTTTATAGTATCTTTTCATCATTAATAGTAGACACCTGCTTTATTTTTTTCCCTTTATTAGTCAGTAAAGTGGGTGTCTCATTATTCCACATCAATAGTAATAATATTATTGGTCCGTAGGCAATGCTACTCACAAATAAAACCTTGAACAGTACCTCTACCATCATTTAACACCCAGCCTTTTGTTTCAACATACTTTGATATTGTTTCTCTGTGATCGTCTGCAAACATCAGACACTCGTGTACTTCCATCGGTCGACTGAAGTCGAGTCGCTCTTTTACCAATGTTCCATCGAACAGCAATATTAGTATCACCAGTGTTTTCGCCATACCACTCCTTAATTAAACGATACCAAAGATCTTTATAATATGGATTGTTAGTTTTATTCCAAAGAATTGCAGCCTCGTCAATCTGTTTTTGACTTATCATTTACATTTGTGCCCCAACTTAATGCTGATTTTAAACCTGGTGCTTGTATTTGCATATCAACACCATACGTTCTCCACGCATTTTTTACAAGGTTTAATTCCAGCAATAAGTTAGAGTATTGTTTTGAACTACCACTTTTAACTTTTATGGTTATGACTTTCTCTTTTGCCATTTTCTATTTCTTCAAGTCTTTCTCTTAGTTTTAGTTTTCTTTCTGCGAGATAGTTTTCCATATCAGTTATTTCAAGTATCTTTGATAAAAGATCTCCTTTTTCTAATAGTAAATCTATTTGATCTTTACTAGACATATTAGTTAGCCCCCTTAACTTTTTTAAATTCAAAGAACTCTTTGAGACTTTTTATTTCTTTTATAACTTCGTATCTATCATAAGCATTTTGTCCTGCATACATAGCAGTATCATATACTTTTTTATCGCTGTCATAAAAATGAACTGTTGGAATACCTATGTCTGGCACGTCACTCAAATCTTCTTTTTTAGGAACCTCTATTTCTTTATCGGTATAAAAAATATGATCTGGTGTCATCTTAGGCATGTTCTTTTTTAAGTTTTTAGACACGTCTATGATGGTGTCTTTAAAAGATTTTTTCTCTAAGACTCCATATTCTTCGTTGTGTTTGTCATATACTATTTGCATTTTTTTCTCCTTTGTTGCTTTCTTTCATATATTCAATATAGGATATTTATGGATGTTTGTCAACGACCTTGACCGCGATATTTCTTTGTCATTCTTTTTGTATGTTTATTAGGACTTTTCTTGTGTCTCCCAGGTCTCTTTCTTTTTGTTCTCAATCTGTACGTGTTAACGCCAAATAAAGGTTTCTTTTTACTCATGTCCGAATAATTTATCTACTTTTGATTGTAATGATTTAGATGAAAATGTTGGTAAATAACTTATTTTACCATTGATATGTTGTTGTAAATCTGAGCCGCACGTAACACATCTATAATAATCAGAGGCTATACTGACTAACATTGTAACCTCGTTACAGGATGGACACTGTCCGTTTACAATCTCTGCGTTAAATCTTACTGAGTTTTTTTCTGTCATATTTTTTCTTGTTCTTTATAACTTTTTTCTTGAAGTGCCGCAACTGTCTTGCTACAGGATTTCTTTTTTTATTAGACTTTTTCATTTAAGATGAATTTTTTTAATACTCTTTTCACCCATGTATATTTCTGTTTCTGCCTCAGTACGTATACATTTGTAAGACACGTTAGGATTGAACTCCCTCTCCGCTACACGTCGGGCGCGAAGGCACGCGGCCATGTTTTCCTGGATACGGTGTTCCTTAATCTCTCCGTTCCAAAACATAAGTAAGGCCACCACAGTCTCTATCATTTTTTTTCCTCGTAGTTATCCAGCGTAATAATATCTGGATTTTCTTTCATATACTTTTCTTTTAGTTCTGTCCAATAACTTATCTTTGGGTCAAAATCCCTGGTATTAAAAGATTCTGTAGACATAACACCTAATTGTATACACATATTAATTAATTCAGCAAATGCAGGTGGGGGTGGATTAATTCTTGGCACTCTCCTACATTCTTTTACTAATTCTAATTGTCTTTTTATTTTTAATTGATCTTCTTGTTCTTTTCTAAACTCCTCACTACACGCACTACCAATGGATTTTCTCCATCTAAAACCCAACACTTGAGTTTGGCTCTCATCATTTGTGCCTGTTTTATATTCATGCTGTCTAACCTCTGAGTATGTCTCCCAGCTGCCCTCATCACAATTGTTTGGATAAGTGTTTAAATATTCGTTCTTTGCATGCGCTGCTGTGCAAAATAAAATACTAACGAGAAAGATCTTTAATATCGTATTCATGTTCTCTTACCTGGTCTGCTAGTTGTCTATATAAGTTCTCAGCCATTTCCCACGTCGCCTCTGCCGCAGATAGTCTTGTAGCAACGTCAGTAAGTTTATCTTTCGATACTTCTATATCTCTCTGTATATTAATTAATGTTTGTTTATTTGCCTCGATCGTGTCTGTTAGATTTAATACGTATCTAATAGATGTAAATGTTCCAGCTAGTATTGCAGCCACTACAGGTACAATTACTATATTCTTTTTTACCCACTCAAATCTTGTTAATTTATTTTTAGTTTTGGTTGCCATTTGTATATCTCATTTCACGGTTTGCATCTTTTAGTTTTTCAATATCTTCTAAAGCCTTATCCATCTGTCCTCGTAAAAATTCTATGTTTACTTTGTTTAACGACATTGACTCAAGGTGTTTATTTATACGATCTAAATTTTTATAAATGTCCTCCAGCATCATGAATTGCTCAGAATCCGCGGGCAATGAACCTAGTTGTCCACGTGGCCATTTGATTCTAAATTCTGTGTTCTCTTCAAGATCTTTCTCCATTATCTGTATACGAGTGTCTGCAACGTTAAGACGTTCAACCATTTGAAAGTAACCCATAGTGCCAAGAGCTACGATTACAATCAGAGAGGCAACCGTCTTCATTGGCATTTGGACGGCTGCCGACTCCGATATGGTTAATGGTTTTTTACTCATTTTTTCCAATCAAAAAGCCACGATAGATACCATCTCCACATAGCTTTTATTTTTTCTTTAATTTTTTTAATCATTTTTCTTTTCCTCCATCTCGTAAAAGAAATTATCAGTGTCTTCTGTTCGCCACTGTTGTGTATCCTCTACGTTCCAGTAGTTAGTTTGTACCTTCCAATCAGGCACTTGGTCTTTTACCGTGAATGATGGTATGTCCCAAATTAACCTGTTGTTGGGCTGAGCTGCGTAATTGCCATCATTTAATGCAAGTACGTGCGCGCACTTATGTTCGTGCGGGATCTCAGAATGATCAGTGTCTAGTATATTAGGGTCTGGGTGTGCAAAGTCAACAGTAAATAAGTATTTACCGTAGTGCCATTTTTTATCTTTACCTATGTATTTACCTGCTTGTGATTCTAAAATATCCCAAGTAGTAACAGCAGGATAATAAGAAAAAGAATTCCATAACTGTAACTCGTCAAGTCTTCTAATCGGAACAGTTTTCGGTTCAAAGCCACGTTGAATAAAAGCCGAAATTGGTAAGCGATAAAAGATTGCACCGTTTTCCATGATGGCATGGAACAAGAGCGCTTTTCCTGTAATCGCGGTGACACCAAAGATAATACAATCTTCAACTTCGCCTTTATGTTTTTTAAGATCATATAAATACTCTCTTCTTATCTGTGCATACTCTACAGGTATATTTGCATTTAAATAAGCCATAGTTTATCCTCACTTTATTGTACCCCAATTAGGACCAGATTCATAGTCTACCTTATTTGGCACTTCTAAATCTACGGCTGATTCCATAATTTGTTTTATTTTATCAGCGTGTTCCTTTGATTTAACAGATATATCAAGTTCATCGTGAACTTGTATATGAGGTATGATGCCCTCTTTATATAGTTCTAACATAGCTTTTTTTGTCATGTCTGCAGCTGAGCCCTGAATTAATTTATTAAGTGCCTTATAAGTAAAAGCTCTTCTTATTCCTGGTCCGTGTTCCATGAGCGCTGCATCGTGTGGTAATGCTTTGTGCATGCCAAACATATTTGGTTCCCATAAATGAAACCTACATAAACGACCAAGTAGAGTTCTTATCTGTCCTCTACTTTGTGCTCGTTGCATAACATTGTCCATTAACATTTTAACAAAAGGTACTTTTTCATGATATTGTTTAAATAGTTCATCTGACTTTTCTTTTGATACACCCAGCTCTGCTTGTAATTTATTTTTACCCATACCATAAAACAATCCAAGATTAATTGTCTTGGCCTGTGATCTAGGTATCTGTGCCATGTCAGCAACAATAGTATGAAAATCAGCATTACCCTCATTGTAAGAATCTAAAACACTATCAACACCGTATAGATTTTGTAATGCTGAATAATGCACCACCAACCTAGGTTCTTGTTGAGAATAGTCAAATACACCCCATGTATGGCCTTCCTCGGGTATAAATAAAGACCTAATCATTGGTCCAAGTTCTTTGTTTCTTGCAGGTATTTGTTGTAGGTTTGGGTTAGAGTAACTAAATCTTCCTGTTACAGTTCCACCATTGTCACCTCTCAACTGATTTATTTCAGCGTGTATTCGACCTTTATGTGAGTGTTTTATTATGGTATCTATGAAAGTAGTGTGTGCTTTATTTATTTCTCTAGCGCGTGCAATGTGTTTAACTACAGGATGTGGATGATTCTGTAAAAAATTTTTAGTAAAAGATGGAGAATTTGTTTTTTCGGTTCGGTCAAATGGTAGGCGAAGTTTTTCAAAAACTTGTGCAATGGATCTCGCTGCCCATATTTGCGTATCTACTCCAGTTTCTTTCTTTACTTTTAATAGGCACTCTTTTTCTTCTGATGATAGTTTGTCTTTTAATTGATGAGCTGCTTCGACATCTACTCTCACTCCTAAAAATTTCATATTAACGAGGCAAGGAAATAATTCAGTCTCTAAATTAAAAATAGATTCTATGTCTTGAGATTCTATTTCTCTTTTTAAAACTTGCCAAAGTTGTAAAGTTATTGACGCATCTTTTTCTGCATATTGTCCAACATACATGGCAGGTAGTTTATACATCTCTCCTTTTGCATCAACTCCCCATTCTTTTGCTGCAGCGTACAATGCAGATTCATCTTTTGTTAAACCAGTGTATTTTTTAGAACAACTATTTAAATCATATCTCATTTGATTTTCATCACATAAACCAGCAGCTATCATAGTATCAACTATTTTACCGTTGATTGTTAGACCCATGGATCTTAACCAACAAATATCATACATAGCGTTATGAAATATTTTAGTAGAAGGTGTTTTTAAAACATCTGTTATCCAGTTTAGAACCATTCTAAAGTCCATATTTCCACCACCCTCGTGTGCTATCGGATAGTACCCACACCAACCCTCTACGGCAACAGCTATACCAACCACCTCACCATTTTTTGTAACAGAGCCAGATCCCATTTTCATTAAGTCAGGGTCTTTAGTTTCTAAGTCAATAGCTATTTCATCATATTTAGATAGGTTAGGAAATTCTGTTGGTGGTAACCATTCAGTTTGAGGTTTAAATATTAGCTTTTGCATTATTTTTTTACCCTTTCTATGTTATCTAGTTTTTCTATATCTTCAAAAGGCACCATGGTAATCTTATCTAATCTACCCTCTCTTTGATAAATTTTATAAACACCTTTACCTTTTTCATAACCTTTCTCCTTTAATTTATCCATTACATGATTTAACAGCTCTTGTCTATCCACTAACAACCAATACTCGTTTCTCTCAAAAACAATGTAATCAGCTTTGCCTTTCACCCAACCAGGTTCACCTCTTACATTTGTTCCTTCAACCCATGCAATATCATCTTGAAAATTTTTATCCCATCTATTTTTCTTTTTCATCCCTTTCACATCAAACTTATAAAGTTTATCTTTAAACATTCCTTTTACATCCCAATGTTCTTTCATGTTTTGAAATGTATTTGCCCACACTGGACTATCTAGATTTTTAGCAAAATTTTCTTCAGATATTCTCGCTTGTTTTACATATTCTTCCCAGCTCATGAGTAATCCCTTTCTAATATCATTTCTAAATAATGTATTGCTTTTTTTATATCTTGTTCTTTACCTTTGATCGAATGCCTGCAAATATATTTTATGGCATTCCCCTCAGCAAACAAAAGTTTATTTTCGTTAATAAATTCTGCTGGTTGAATCTTCATACTGCGGTAGTGTTTTCCACCTACCTGTTCTTCTAAGGATTTATAATTTGTTCCTTTAAACATATCTTTATTTGTCATAGCACCTCCTGCATTGGATAACATTTGTTTTCATTTTTTGGTCTTATAATATGTAGATGTTCTTTAGTTCTCGTTGCACCTACGTAAAATAATCTTGTTTCATCGTCTTGATTTTTATCGTATGATCTTTTGGTATTAGTTGTTAAATCAGTCAACAATACAACATTATCTTCTTCACCACCTTTAGCACTGTGTATCGTAGATAGTTTAATCCTTGGTTCTTTGTTCAACATCTCTCCATTACGTTTCATTCTCCTTATGTAATTAATTCTTTTTTGTCCTGCTTGATCAAAAGATTCGAACCAAGTTTCTTTTGTTTTTAAACCATAATCTTTTTGAAGTTGATCAATATCGTAAAAGCCATCTTTAACTAATCCTTTTAATTTATTTTTATCCCACTTACTTTGACTTATATATTTAGATATTTTTTCTAAATCTTTGTAACTAGCTTTGTGTCCTTTTAATAAATTTTCCCAGTTACTAGCAGCTTCTTGAATATCTTTTTCGTATAACTTTTTAAATCTGTTTTCATAGTAAAAGCCTTTATCTCTTATTGTTTCTTCAATTGGATCTAACATAGATCTAGTTCTTGTTAAAACTAACCACTTACCTGAAGACATATCTACATCTTCAAAACTATCGTATGGTGTTAGTTTACCTTCGTGTTGTTTTGGATTCCAACTTTTATCTATTCTATTATCAACTCTATTTATTATTGAATTAGCTAGTTCATGAATTTTTTTTGGAACCCTTCTAGATTTAGTTAACGGCAAAGGTTTACCTTTCTGTGCAATAAAAGAATCTACATCTGCACCTGCCCATCTAAATATTGCTTGGTCGTCATCACCTGCAATGTAAGAATCAACTGTTTTATCCCATATTGTTTTAACCATATCCCATTGCATTAAAGATAAGTCTTGTGCCTCATCTACAAATACAACATCAAAGTTTGGTGATTTATCTGATTTAATAAATTTTAAAATCATATCATTATAATCTATGAGATTGTATTCTTTTTTATATCTATCTAGTTCGTTGGCTAAGTGTACTAATGTGTTGTACTCCACATCTTGATTATGTTCTTTTAAATTATATTGTCTATCAATACTAATGTTCCTTAATTTTGCTAAATGTATAATTCTAAGATAATCACTTTTAGTTGTGAATAATCCTGTTTCCTCTTCATCATATTCATTGTAATCTAAAAACAAATTTTCTTTTCTGCCAAGATCCTCGTAATGTCTTTTTTGCATGACTTGATTTTTTTTAATACCAAGCATTCTAAATGCTAGAGAGTGTAGTGTTCTAAAATACGGTAGATCATCCTCAGATAAATTAAACTTATCCATCGCCCTACCTTTTGCCTCGTTAGCTGCTTTTTTTGTAAAAGCAAAATATCCAATACGATCTGGATTAGTAGTTTTTAAATAATCGTCCACCTTTTCTAACAAAGTGTGTGTCTTACCTGTTCCTGGTGGTCCTAATACTATTGTTCTCATATTAATATGGTGAATCCTCTTTTAATTTTTTTTGTGTGTGATTGTCTGTTGGTCTATCAAAAGCATTGACCACCATGATACTAGGTCTTTTCTTACCTATACTTATTCTATCATCCTTACAATCACAATATTCTTTTAACATTTGTTGTGTTACCTGTGGTTTCTCAGGCCATTTTTTTCTTTGTAAATGTCCATGATAAAATTTGTGAAATATAAATTTGTGTTGTCCATCCTCTGTGTAAACATTACCATTAAGTATGTCTTTCTTTGTTGTCTGCGCTGCAGTTCTATTAGTACAAAACTCTTCTAAATGTTCTTTTAACTGATCTATTATAGAAGAGCCCTCTGGTGCTTTTATTATTTCTACACCCCGTAATAATTGATCAACATATAATTCAAACTCTTTCACCGTTACCCTTTTTGGTTTTTTATTTATTTGTTTTGCAACAGTTCTTCTAAACAGTCTTTGTTCCATTAGATAATCAATATTATCTAACTTAACTCTTTCACCATCTACATTAACCCAATAATAAGGTTCATCTAATTCTACTTTTTGTAAATCAGATAATATAGGAAACACCGAGTCCCCACCTATACCAAACTTTCTAGTCCTACATAATTTTTTATCACAATGATTACACATTGGATCTTCGTTACATTTAAAACCTAAATCTTTACCATCATTAAATTTAATTTTTCCCTGAACTATTTTATCATCTAAAGGTCCTTCAGGATGTTTTTCAAAATATTTGTAATTGAACGCATTTATTTTTCCTTGCCAACTTTCTGGCCATTTTCTTTTAGCGTATTGTATGTACTGATATAATATTCTATCTCTGCCATCTTTTATTTCTGATTGTGTGATTGATTCTAAACAAGGTGGACCATCACTAAATTCTGATTCAGGTCTTTTTATTTTTAAATTTTCTAATTGATCAGGTGTTATCTTATTTAATTGATAAAGATTAAAAAAACCATCCAGACTAACAGCCTCTGCATTTTCATTAAAGCAATATCTTGTAGTATTTTTACAATTAAAATATGGTAAATTAAGAAAGTTTCCTGTATCATCTTTTGATTTTAATTCTACTTGTTTTGGAAAAACCTCTGATCCACCATAACCTAACACTGCACTAACTGATACTAACTTATCTCTCATTAATTTTGCTTCAACGGCAACCGTTGTAAAACAAAATATGTGTGCGCCACCTGATTTAGATCTAAAAACTAAAAGTGGTAAATTTAAATTTTTTATTTTATTAATTAATTTTTTGTGATCAAAACCTGCATATGAATCTATGTCGATGCAACCCCACTTGCATGTGTTGTCGTCAGTGATTGGTATGATACCTAGACTAGGTTCAATACCGTTTAAGTGATTGTGCCACATTTTTTCTGTGACCATATCTCTTTGCACAAAAGATTTACCTTTTATCTTTTGACCATCGGCACCTTTCCTATCTACATAAGTGACGCCATGAGCCCTATTTAAGCCCTGAAATATTTTTATAAACTCTTCCATATTTTATAAGGGGCGCTTCCACTCTCGCATTCACGCCCCTCTCCATGAAGAACTAATATGGTTGTTTATTATCTTGTGCTACAGTGTCAGTTTCGTGTTTAACTTCTATCTGACCTTTGCCAATTTTATCAGCAAACCTCTTTGATTCGTTATACACATATTTATCTGATACAGGGCCTACTTTTGATACGTCCCAACCAAACCAAGATCCCTTGTCGTTAGTCATTTGAACTGACTTTAACTTGTAAATGTGGCTAAAGGTTGGTGGTGTAAATAAACCATTTTTACCCTGCATTTTTATTGACATCATCATAGAATTCCAAGTTCTACTCACCTTAAGTTGAGTTCTTGTCATTGATATCAATCCTGTGCTAGGTGTCTTTCCAAGAATAATAACATAATGGTTTGCAGTATTTTCAAGATAATTACCGTTTGGTAAAACATCTCTTGCCATTTTATCCCTAGTCACTGTTTTAACGATAGGGTCATCTACTGAATAGATTTTTACAAGACCACCACCAAGTTCCCTAGGTTTCCATTCTATGTATTTTCTCTCATAAGCACAAGGCAGCACTTCAATACCCTTCTCTCCATCATATAATTGTTTAGTGACAGAGTTTAGTATCATTCCAGGTTCTGCACCCTCTACATATTTACCAGCATCTCTCTTATTTACTTCAGGAGATAACTGCCCTAAAACTTTTAGAAGAGGTAACGCAAGATCATCTTGCGCCATGTTTTGAGATCCAGCGCTTGCATCAGCTTCGAACAAATTCGTAGCTAAAGCACCAGCACTTTCTTTCTTCGTTATGTTTGTTTCGTTTTTCATATTTATTTTTTCCTTTTTATTGTTGTTTTATTTCCAACGAATACGCTGAAAATTTCCGTTGGCATGGGTTTCCCTGCCTCAATACGTTCACGGACTAACGCTTTCAGAGTCATGGGTTCAACCTTTAATTTTTGTGTTGGTTGAAGCCCTTGACCCTTCGCAAGTTCAGCATAATCTGCTGCCTTGTTGTCTTCTCCACGGCCAAAAGATACTATTACTTCATTCTTAATAATATCCCCTAGTCCGTTGGTTCGAAGCCAGTTGTAAGCCGCTTCTTTATTTGCTTGAGTAATTGTAGCATTATAGAACGGCTTTACATCTATCTGTGATCCATCCATTAATTTTAGTTGAGATAGTCCCATCTCAGACATCATGGTTGGTATTATTTCTCCAGATATAAGATCTAAATCTTTTTTTCTTTTTTTTAACTTATCCTCCATATCCTGTATTTCTGTAGATATAGATTCCATCTTTTGAACTTCATTAGATAAAAGTTTTAAATTATTACTTTTGTCTAATACGTCCTGTTGATCTGCCTCAAAGTCAGGCATTTTTATTTGTTGCTTAACACTCATCGATCTCTCCTTTCTCATGTATATTAATCGATATGGGATAATATTTTCTTTCTTGTTTATCCCATTTAAGTAAATTAACTTTTCCGTTTGTTATATCAGAAGCAATTACACCTGCAACTAAAATTATTGCAGGATCACCAGTTAGTAATAAGTAATCACTCTCTTTAAAATTTTTTAAACCTTGTCTTAACTTATAAATAAGTGGACCAGGTGAAAATATTATTTGTGAAAACTCTGATAGTAAAAATTTAAATTTACCATACTTTGAGGCACCCATAATATTTATTTTAGGATTGCCTGCTTTAGTTCCAGCAATTTCTTGTATTACATAAACTATACTTTCTGACATTGACAAATAATATAACATGCACTATATTGTTGTCAATAGAAAGATGAATTATAAATTTAAGACAAAACCATACGCACATCAATTGACTGCTTTAGAAAAGTCATGGAACAAAGAAACCTATGCTTATTTTATGGAGATGGGTACAGGTAAAACAAAAGTGTTAATAGATAATATGGCTATGTTATATGATAAGGGTAAAATAGATGGTGCGTTAATAGTTGCTCCTAAAGGAGTAATAGGCACTTGGTATAAACAAGAGATACCTGAACATTTACCAAGTCATATTGAAATTATGTCAGTAATGTGGCAATCACTAATAACCAAAAAACAAGAAGAAAATTTAAATTGTTTACTTAAAACTGATGAAAAACTACATGTTTTAATCATGAACGTAGAAGCTTTAAGTACATCTAAAGGTACAGAGTTTGCAGCAAAATTTTTAAACTGTCATAAAGCTATGATGGCAATAGATGAATCAACAACAATAAAAAATTCATCTGCTAAAAGAACTAAAAATATTTTATATTTATCTAAGTTAGCTAAGTATAGAAGAATTATGACTGGGTCTCCTGTTACTAAAAACCCATTGGATTTATATAGTCAATGTGAATTTTTAAGTCCGTGGTTATTAAACTTTCAATCATTCTACGCGTTTAGAAATAGATATGCTGAAATGAAAACAATACATGCAAGAGGGAGATCAATACAAGTGGTGCATAAATTTCAAAATATAGGTGAGTTGTCAGATAAATTAAAAGGTTTTTCTTATCGAGTATTAAAAGAAGATTGTTTAGATTTACCCGATAAAATTTATGTTAAAAGAAATATAAATTTAACTCCTGAACAATCTAAACTTTATCAACAAATGAAAACAACCGCTCTTGCAATTTTAAATGGTAAACAAGTTACAAGTGTTACTGTTCTCACACAATTAATGCGTTTACACCAAATTACTTGTGGTCATTTTACAGCTGATGATGGTAGCATACAATTAATTAAAAATAATAGAGTAACGGAGCTAATGAATGTTTTAGAAGAAACAGAGGGCAAAGCTATAATATGGGCTAATTATCAACACGACATATCAGAAATTAAAAAAGCCATTGTTAAAGAGTATGACGAAGACTCTGTGGTTACTTATTATGGTTTAACACCGCAAGAGGAGAGACAAGATAATATACGTAAGTTTCAAAAAAATGATAAGTGTAGATTTTTAATTGGCACACCACAAACTGGTGGTTACGGTATTACACTTACAGCTGCAAATACTGTTATATACTATTCTAATGGTTATGATTTAGAAAAAAGATTACAGTCAGAGGATAGGGCTCACCGTATAGGTCAAAAGAAAGCTGTAACTTATGTTGATTTAATTACGGAAAAAACTGTCGATGAAAAAATTGTAAAAGCTTTACGTAAAAAAATTAATATAGCATCAGAAGTTTTGGGAGAAGAATTAAGAGATTGGATTTAAACTATGTCTCTTGCCGATCCAAGTATGGGTTTGTATTTTGTTTTACCCTCTGATCTAAACGCGTGTAAGAAAGATGCACGTCTACCTTCAGGAATCCAGCTGCAGTGGATCCAGCCCGAGTTGGGTTCGCCAGGAGTGTAGAACTCGAGGATCAATTGATCTGGCTCGAGGTTATTTTTAATCCAATCAAAAAGCTCAGCGTTGTCAACGCCAACACATTCGAAGTCTGCGGCCTCAGCCTTGGCATGCTGTGAATTGCTTGAGCTACCGATAGCGATACATAACTCTACGCTACGGAAACAACTGGTTATCTTTACCCTGCCAAAATGGTCACGTATTGGCTGTAAAATATTTTCACACAATGCTTTTAATTTTTCTATTTGCTCTGCGTTAGGGTTATTGTTAATGCCTTTACGTATAGCAGTGTCGCTTTTGATTAACTCTGAGAGGGTGAAATTACGTGTAAGATTCATTATTTAAATAGTATGCTTAATGCAAAGAGCACAGCAGATCCCGCTGCTGCTAAGAGAACCCAATAGACTTTATCTATCTTACCGCCCAATTTCTCGACATCTTCGTGTACATGTTTTAAATTTTTCTTGACACCTGAAATGTGTCCGTACAAAGATAAAATGTGTTCTCTAGTATTTTTTGGTTGCATCGCCATAATTAGTTAATATTTATTCCCAAGTCACTTAAAGTTTTTAACTTTTCTGCTGTTGATAAATTAGCAAAATTAGGTGGCAAACTCAAGCCAACATTTTGGCCTTGTGCACCAACTACATTAGGACTTATGTTTACTGTATTTAAAGGCGGAGCCGTGATCCGTGGTTCTTGTTGTATGACTGGTGGTTCTGGATCTTCATAAAATTTAATTTCATCATCTAATAAATTTGTATTTCTATTGTCTAAAAGAATTTTATTTAATTCAGGTAGTGCTTCTAAGTATGGATTTGGCACTTGCACACCTTCTTTTTGATTTAAATCTCTATTTATTTCAGATAATCTTTTAATAAAAAAATCACTAGGTCTTGTTGGTGTAAATTTACCTTTCATTAATTGATCAAATACATCTTTTTTTACACCTCTTCTTTTTACTTTTCTATTTATAACTGAGTTTGACACACCTAATGTTCGAGCTGCATCTATATTTTTATACATGTCTTTTAAAATAGAGAATCTTTGTGCCTGTGAATATTTGTAAGAGTTTATAATATCTTTTTTTGTTACTCTACCACCTCGTAATAGTGGCGCTGTAAATAAATTATCAGCTCCTTTTAAATCTCTTACAAAAGCTGTTGTCATAAAAGTTAATGCTTTTGCTGGATCAGATGTAACAGATCTAAAACCAAATATACCAGGAAGTTCATCTTCTAATTTATACAAATCACCATATTTAGCAGTTTTGCCAGTGACGGCTTGTCCTATTCTTTTTAATTGTGGTAAAGAACCAGGTAATAAACTTTCTCCAACATGTAATACTCCTTTACCTATTTTAAGCATAGGATCGTCCTGTTGACTCCAAACTCTTCTACCATCTCTACCAACACCTCGTCTGATTGTACTATCCACAAGACCTGCTATAAAAATAGATTCTTCTGTAAATGGTCTCATAATTTCTACCATACCATCTGTTATACCTTTTCCTAAGGCCTCTTTAAGAGATTCATTTGAACCATCTGTTTGAGCCATGGCATTAGTTACAGCTTGATAAGGCCTAATTAAAAAATCATACGCTAAACTATAACTAGCATCAGTGTATTTTAAATTACCTTTTTCATCTCTGCCTGTTGGAATAAGAGTAGAATTTTTAGACCACTCAGGAACGAATCTTCTAAGAGCTTGAACTTCTTCATCAGAAACATTATTTTTAGCTTTAAATACTTCTGATAAGGTATATGGAATACCACCAACGGTTGTTCCAAAAGCGAGTAGTCTTCGTAGTCCCAATGCTTTCAATTCTGGAATACCACTTGTTATTTCATCTATTGATTGGGTCATAATATTATTACCAGTTCTCATAATCTCTAGTGGAAATGCTATGAAGTTTCCAAAAGGTGATTGTCTTAGTGCTTTAGCAGTTCTTCCTATAAATTCATAATTTGGAACTTGATTTCTCACAATATTAGCAGATAGTTCATCTAAGAAACCTTCAAAAGATTCATCAGCTATTTCTTTTCTAGCAATTTTTTTTCTAAAATAATTACCTCTAGGTGATGTTTCATCTAACACAGCCTTATAATTATCTTTTGTAATTCCAAGTTTAGTTAAAATACTAGAGTGTCTATTTCTCTCTAATTCAAAAGTAGTGATTTTCCAAAAATCATCCTCTGCTATGTATGACTCCTGTAATTTACCAAATACTTTTTTAACACCGCTAGGTAGTTTTTCTAGTTTTTGCAATGCTTTTGCACCCGATGCTCCACCAGCTATATCTCTAGTTAATCTAGCTATCTCACCAGCTTCTACTTGTGTTCCCACAATTCCTAATCTTTGATACCTTGCAAAGTTTCTAGCTTGTTCTTCTGGTAAAGTTCCAAAAACTCTACCTGCTGTTAATTTATAAGCATCACCTAACACACCTTTACCACCTAAAGCTTTTGGTGCTAAAGTTTGTATGTCTGTTAAACTAGGTAATATAGCACCATTAGCAGCAGCAAAAGCTGTAGCACTTAAAAAGTTTCTAACGTGTGTGAATGGTGATAAAATTGTTTTAGCAACCTGTGTTGCACCTTTTGGTGCTAACAACATGTATCTATACATTAGACCAACTCTAGTATTATTTAACCAATTACTAGTCACATCAAACATAGCATCATATTCAGGGGCTCGTATATATTTACCTTCTAAAGGTGACATGCCGCTTAATTCTGGTCTTGTTTCTATTTCCACTTTTTTAAATTTATTTGGATCTAAATTTTGTTCAAAGTTTTCTCCAAACTCTTTTATCATTTCATCTTGGGTAAATATTTTTTTATTTGGTCCTGAACTAAATGCTTTATTTAAATCATCCATATATTTTAAACCAAATGCTAAACTAGCTTGTCTACTCGTAGTTGCATGAAAAGTGTATGTTGGATCTTTTACAACACCTAATAATTCTCTTTGCCATGGTTCTGCAATTCTTTGTGTTAATATATCAGGACTTAAGGATACGGCTTCTGTCTCTGCTTTTGTTGCAGCTTTTTCCGTAACAGATTGAACACCATTTTTAAATTTAGGGTCAAGAACATCTTCTACATCTAAAGCTTTCGCTTGTATAAAATCGTTTATTTCTTTATTAACTTTTGCATCTAAAGTTTTTTCTGCCTCTTTAGTTAAAGGTATTAATTGTCCTTTGTTTGGCCCAGATTCAAAATAATTTGTTTTATCTAAAGCATATGATTTAAGTTTATCTGCTTTTAATAAATTAAATGCTTTTGTTTGAATTTGATTAGTTACTTTATATTTTTGTAAAAGTGGTAATTTATCAAAAGCTCTAAATCTATAATTTATATAACTACCAATCTCATTACTAAAAGTTTTAAATTGATCATCAGTCAGTTTACCACCCTGCATTAATACACCAGAAAGATTATCTATTCCAAGGCGCATATTTATTACACTATCCTCTAATTGTTTTATAGTTTTGTCATCTATTCCTGACTCTTTCATTAAAGTAGTTAGACGTCTAAGTGAGTCATTAACTTGATAATCATCTCTTGTAAAAATATTTTGTTTTATTCTAGCAGAGCCTTTTAGGTTTTGATCTATTTGTTTTAATTGATTACTAAGCTGTGCTCTTTGTTTTAATAAAGTTTGTTTTCTAGGTTGATTTAAAAGTTTGGCTTGATCATCTATTTCAAGAGCTTTAATTTCTTTTAATTGATCATCTATATTTTTTATTTGATTTTTTATTTCAGGAGCTTTGGATAGTAGTTGTTGATGACCTTTGTTTATTTTTATTTTTGCAAGTGCTTGTTCTGCTTTATCAGACCTTAATAGTAAATCTCTTTTATTTTTTGGCATAGGGCCTATAAATTTTTGATTTACTTTACCCTCTAAAATATCTTGTAATCTTTCTAAAACTTGTTTTTGAGTAACTTCAGTAAATTTTCCATCAACAGCTTTTTTCTGTAAAAAATTATTAATGGGATCGATCATGTCTTTACTCAATCTATCCAATTCTTTTGCTGATTCTAATGCTGAAAATTCTATGGCTCTTATCGTATCTTCTGAACCTTTTAACGCTTCAAGTGTAAATCTACTACCTCCGCCTTGTGGAGAAAGTCCTAATCTTATTTTTTGAACCTGTCTTTCAATAAAACCTGGCGCATATTCATCGATACCATTTGGATCTACTTTTCTAATTTTTTGAACACCTTTACCTGCACCTATTAAAGCTAAATTAAATAATGCACCCTCAGTCCCAAACTTTAATCTATTTTTTAATCTTCTAAATGCTTCATCTCTACCTTCTTTATCGACACTTCTATCCATCATAGTAATTGCATAAGGTTCTAATGATGTGCCTTTTGCTATATCAGCTAATGTTCCTATGTCCTCATCAGCAACAATTGCTTCTCCTATACCACCACCTATGACACCACCAGTGGTTTTACCCATAATCTTTCTACCAACGTTTGTTAGATTAAGACTTTTACCTGCTTTTCTAGCGGCTATTGCTCTTCTAGCAATACTTCTAGCTATTTTATCTCCTTCTTTTACACCTAATTTTTTTGCCTCTAATAGAGTCGCTCTTTTTGTTAAACCTCTTGCAATTTTTGTTCCTGCTCTTGCACCTAAAGCAAAACCAGAAACAGCAAGTGGAGCAATCTGAGTGAGCGCTTGAGTTATTTTACCAACAGTTCTTGATTCAGCTTCATCATCAAATGGGTTGACATCATCAAACCATTTTTCAACATCTCTAGCTGTATCGGTATCTCCAACTAAATCAAATATTTCTGCACCTAATGATACAAAACCTTTTGGTATATTCCATAAACCAGTTGCAACACCTGCTAATGCGGATTCAAAAAATCCCACATCATCTTCTTGACTTTCAGGTGAGTATTTATTTTGAAGGTCTGCAAAAGACTCTCCCTGTTCGTATATAACAGCCATGAGACCTCCTATTTAATTTTTATGATAGAGGGTTTTCCATCTTTTACTTTGTAAACTACTCCGTTTACATCATAATAAAGTCCATCAGCAACACCTTCTTTTGGTTTTTTAGTTTTTGAATCTATTTCTATTTGTCTTGCTTGTGCTAAAACTGCTCCCTCTTCCTCTAGAGCCTGTGCAACTTTTAAAGCTGGTTCTGCACCAATGGTTCCTTCTAAAGCATTTGCCGTAGTCTCAATTCTATCCATTTTGGTATCATCACTACCTGTAAGCATTAATTTAGCTACATCTTTTTCCTCTAACCCTGACATTCTTGCTAATGTTTTTATTTTGTCTGATGTTGGATCATCCATTTGTTCAATCGCAGTTTTAACTGCTGCAAGTTTAATATCTTTGTCACTCGCTTTTCTAGCTGCCTCTGAAGCCGCTAGTCCTTCAATACTTGGAGCTGCTGCTCTACCAACAGCACCTAATAGATCACCTCCAGGTTGTGCTAAAAGATTAGCACCAAATTTAGCGAGCTGTAAATATCTTTCTCTAGCCGCATCCTCTGGTGATTCTCCAAAAGCCTCTGAAAACATTTTTATGTAGCTATCTATAGTATCTTTATCTGAAGCCTCTGTCTTAGCTGTAGCCTTACTTGTCTCAGTTTTAAGATTAGTTTTTTCAGTATCTCTAGCCTCAGGTAGTTTTATAGGATCTGGAATTTCTAAACCTAAAGCTTTTCTCTCAGTAATTTGTTTGTCCCTTTCTTCAAATAAAGGTTTTTTAAAAAATTTTTCACCCTCTGGTGTTTTTAAAAATTGAGTAATTCCTTCTTGTTTTCCAAAAAAACTACCAGGACCTGTAGCTAAATCCTCAACATCAGCAAACATTAAATCTTCGTCTGCTTTTTTAACAGCATCATCATATTGTTTATTTATTTCTTCTAAAGTTAAAAACGGTTGTTGTTGAACTTTTTGAGCTTGTAAAAATAAATCTGGTGTTGTTAGGGGGCCTCCTCCATTTTGAAATCCAGGTCTTAATGACATAATACCATCATCGCTTCGACCTCCCATTCTAAACATAGGTCTTTTTAAAATACGACTCATCATGTTATCTCAACGCTCCAAATATTCCTGCTAATCCTGTACCTAATCCTATTGCAGTTTGTAATGGTGATGCTGGTGGTGTGGACGCAAATTGAAATTGTGCTGGGTATCCACCCAATAGTCCAGTAACACCCTGACCAAAAAATCCTAATCTTTCTAATGGTTCAAACGCTGCCGTTTTGGCTGCTTGTCTCTGTGCATCTAATACAGCTTGTCTTTGTGCTTGTTGCGCTGCACCTACTTGACCTAGTGTAGATATATCAGCTCTTTGTAATTTTGGAACCTGTCCTGCTAATCCTGTTTGAAATGTACCCAAACCTAATTGTCCTTGAGCTAAACCAAATCTGTTTGCAATATCTTGTTGTCTAGCTGCCTGTGCTTGTTGAAATCCTTGTTGTCTTAATTGTGCCTCTAGTGCAGCTCTGTCTCTTCCTGATTGTGCTTGAAACTCTGATAATTGTACACCTGTTCTACCAGCACCAAGTGCACCAATTCCTGCAGCTTGATCTCTTATGTTTTGTTCAGTAATTGCTCTTTGTCTATCAAACTCAGCTAATGTTGTATCAATAACTTGTTGTTGATATGGTGATGTAAACGCTGCTGTTTGTGCTGCTGTAGGCGCTCCAGTTAAACCAGCTATACCACCTAAAGTTTGACCAGCTGTAGCCGCTTGTTGTTGAGCAGCTTGTATGAAAGGTGCAAAAGATCCAACACCCGTTCCTGCTAGTGTTGCAGCCTGTGTTTGTAGTGCATCTTGTGCAGCAACTTGTGGTGCAAATTTAGAAGTATCTATTGGTATTGCAGTTGTAGCTGTTAACTGCTTTGCATAATCTTTACCAAGATCCTCTATAAACTGTGCGGGTAATGTTCTAGTTTCCTGTACTGCCATTATACTCTACTCTCCAAATCTTTCATAAGGTTATACATCTTATCTGCTCCTTTATCAATACTCCCTCCACCTGCTGCTCTTACAGCATCGGCGGTCATTACAAACTCATTTTTAGATAATCTTGCTGGCACATCATCAGCCTTTTCTTTGGCTCCTATTGGTACAAATCCACCACCTCTAAGATCCATTTCCATACCTCCAAGGCTCATGAGTCCACCTTCAGCTAAATTTATTCGTCCACCCTCTGCAAAAGTATCTGTAAACTCTGCACCAGGTAAGAATCTAAACTGTGGATCATTCATTCTTGCAAGTCTAACTATTCTATCAATATCTAAACCTTCTCCTCTATCAACTTTTGATACATCAAAATCGTCTTCTTCCTCTTCTGCCTCTCGTCCAGCCAATAGTCCAGCTATACCAGAGATACCTCCTATTAAACCTAGTTGTCCTAAAGTACCCATTCCTTTAATTCTATCAAGTAAACCTGGAGTTCCAGGTATACCAGGCTTCATCTGTTGTGTGCCAAATAAAAATGGTAGAGCTTTAGTTTTTAAAAAACCTGTATCTTTGAAACCACCACCTGCTTTAAATAAAGCAGCAGCTAAAGCTGCTTTACCTATAGGACTTTTAGCAACTTTCTTAACAGCTTTTTTAGCTTTTTTTACAATCTTACCTAAAAAATATCCTTGTCTTGGTTCCTGTAGACTAGTTATACCACCATCCGCGTAACTTGCTGCTGGTATGCCGCTTAATCCTCCTGATGCTGGTATTTGTGCCATAGGTCCAATTGTATTTTCTGGACGACTTTGAAAAGTTCCTAATAAAGAACTATTTGGATCTGCTTGTTGTAATTGTTGTAAAGGTTTTCCTAATGGTCTTACCATAGCATTAAAATCAGGTCTTATACCAATAGGTCCAGGTCTATTATTATCAAATTCAAAAGGTATTTCATTAGTAGATATTTCAGGCAACCTTACACCATCTGAACCTAAACTAGATTCAGCTGATTGTAATCTTTGATTAATACCTTGTAACATTTGTTCTGCAGAAGATACACCGCTACCTAACTGATTTAGTCTAGGCATGATACCACCTTCTTGAAGTCCTATACGTCCTCCTAGTGCTAGTAATTGTTTTGCTTGTTGTGCTCTTGTTATGGCCATAATTTATCTATCTTATTTTGTTTTACCTAGAAAATCAAGGCTTGGCATCACCACTGTCACGTCTCTTCTGATGTCCTCTGGTGATATACCCTTTGACTTCCATTCTTCGTCATCAGCGTATTCTTCGCCTGTTTTCTTATTTGTTATCTTTTCTATGATCTTCTCAGGTTTTAATTCTTTCATTATGCTGTTACCTCTCTTGGCTGTATTTCTAATATTGAAGCTATGACGTGCAGCTCATTTGCGTCAGAAGCTTGTACCTTTAATATCTCACTTTCTTCCATTACCAGTGGGTTAGTTAAAAGTTCTGTTGTAGTGATTGTTGCTATGGTTTTTGTTTTAAATAGACTAAATATATTACCACTAGCATCTACTAAAGTAACATCTATATTGCAACCAGATCCTGCATCGTTACAAACTAATATAGATTTTACCACAGATGTTTTTGCACTTGGCACTGTATATAGTGTTGTTAAATCTGTTGTTGTAAGATCTACTTTTTTATTTATAAAACTATTAGCCATTAATTTAAAAAGAAGTTTTGAGCTTCTACCTCATCCTTAAGTTCTTGTTGATATGTAGTATTTAATTTTACTATGATACCATCTATATCTCTTGTTTGTGCTTCGGCAACAGTGTAGTCATATTGCTGCGATGGTCGTGTTAATACTTGTACTATCTTTGCCATTATCGTCTTCCATCTGGTTGTATATCTAATCTAAAAGTTCCTAGTTTCCAACTTTGAGATGCAGCAGTATTTGCTATTTTTAATGAAATAGCTCTAGCTCTTGCACGTGTATCTACTTTTTTAGTTGATGATGTTACGGTAAACGGTCCAAGTGCAGAACTAGCTTGACTATCATTTGGAAAATCTCTTAGTTGTAACGTAATTTGTGTATTACCTGTTTGAGATATAAAATCTGGTACAAACCTTCTTATCTTCATAATAAACTCTCCATCCCCTCTAGTATCTGCTAAACCTGTCATTTGATTGCCTACTATTCTTTGTGTTATGTCATAATCTCCAGATTCAATACTAGATGTAATTGCAGTTATAGTTCCATTTTTATTTTGATCTGTTCCTGTTTCGTGTTCATAGTAAGCTGTTCTACCTTCTGTGTTGCCTACAACATCAAAAGATGTATCTGTTGATGCATCGTATTCTAAAGCGTGTGGTTTAGTAAATACTGCAGAATCTTGCCACATGGTTCTAGACAAACTACCCACAGTCCATACGGGTCTTTGAGGTGATGAATCAAAATAATTATAAGCAACCATTCTATTTACAACAGAGGAACTTGCTTGCGGATAAAACCACATAACTTCACCAAACAAATTATTTAACCCTGCAGATACCATTTGATTACCAGACTCTAAATTTATATCGTCAAAAACAAAATCCTCTACTAAACAAGGCAGTGATTCTAATTTACCAGCATATCTAAAGAAACCATTCTCTGACATCCAATAAGCTGCACCATCAACTTCTACACATGCATTCTGTCCTGCAAGTCCACAGTTAGTTCCAACTTGTGAAAAGGCAAATGTAAATGGTTGACCAACAAAACGTTGTGTAAATAAAGCGGTGTCAGTCCAAACATAAATTGCATCTCGACCTCTTATCGCTCCTCTAATCTGTGATCCATCAGCAAGTCTTTGTGTACCAGCGGTATTAGTTGCTGTGGGCGCATACGTATTTATATCTTCTTGGTCTGAAAATCTAATAAACATATCGTCTTGTGTAGCTGGATCTCCAATAGTTGTTTCTGTTCCAAAAAATACTAAGTGACGATCGGGTGTTGATACAACCATGTGTCTTGATGCAGTTGGTGCTCCTGTTATAATCGTGCATCTTGTTTCGGTTGCGTTTGATAAACTAGAATCCCATTCAAACACTGCGCTATCGTGAATTAAACAAATTGCTTTGTCACCAAAATTATCTATTGACCACATACCAGGTTCTAATACTAAGTCACCTGATGCTGCTTCACCCCATGCTACATAGTTGCTTGAATTAGTTACTGTAGCTCCATCACTGTGCGCTGCTCTAGTTGTCCCTCTAACAGCTCTAGTAATTCCTGTTAAATTATTTCCTGAAACACCTGTATACGATATTTCTTCTGTGCCCACTAAAATAAAATTAGTTCCTGAGTCAGGAAAGTTAGTGGTGCTTGTAAGTGTAATACTTGTTCCTGATCCCCCTGTTCCAAAAGCATTGTCACCAAGAGCTCCATTTAAGGTTGTTGTAATTGCAGAGCCATCTTCTCCACCCCAAGATCCAAGTCCCCATCCAAAACCTTTCTGTTGAACAGCAGATCCAACAGGATAATAATGTTGCACTCTAATACCACCTGATGTTGTTGCACCAGATCCAGTTTCATTTGACGGCATTGTAATTGTTATTGTTTCTGTTGTAGGAACAGAAGTTACCATGAATTTTTTATTATCAAAATCAGACGCACTAAAATTAGATCCTGTAATTGTAGTAAAATTATCTAATAAAACAATATCTTGTGGATTGATACCATGACCTGTTGGAAAAGTTATTGTAACAGTTGGTGATCCGTTGGTCGTGGTAAATGCACTTGTAAGCGTTGTTGTAGTTTTAATAGGGTGTATGTCATAAAATACACCTCCAGAGTACGCATATAAAATTCTGTTCGTACCAATAATGGCGTATCTTCTACCTAAACTATTAACAAAATGATGAAGTCCACGTCCAGCTCCAGTTAATTCGTTTTCATTAACGTTACCTAATTGATTCCAACCACCTATTTTTTCAGGTGTTCCATACCTAAATCTAACATTATCGCAGTCTACCCACTGTGATTCTGCTCCAGTTTCTGAAACTTGTTTGTTTATACCTGGCTGAAAACCTATTTTTTGTAGCATAGTTCGAGCATTATATTACTATCTATACTAGATATCAATTCTTCTTATCTACGTATTTACTGTAATAATCTCTATGCATCTGGTCTATGAGAAGCTCTAGTTGTGCTATTTTTTGAGCATAATCTTGGTTGATTTTCATAAGAGAGTTAACCTCTAATTTTATTTTAGCGTTTTCAATTTTAAACTCCTTATTTATAAGGACTTCATTTTTGATCACCATCTCTAACTCTATTATTTTTTTTTCTAACTCTTTGCTTTCCATAAAGTAATATTGACTTATTATACATTTTTTACTATATATCCATTGTGAAATCAAGAAAGATTATGAAAATAAATAAAGAAATATACGGAACTATGCAAAGGCCTTTTACTTTTTTTAAAGGCACATTAGATTTAAATGCTAAATATTTTATGTCTAAAATAGACCAAGGTATTAGCGAAAAAACTAGCAATAAAACTAACGTTAGAAGTGACATGACTTCATGGACTCACTTTTTAAATGATGTGGAATTTTTAAAATTAATAATGCCTATTTTAGATAAAATAGACACTTTAACTTCATCTCATACAATTAGTTATTTTTTAGGAAATGCTTGGGGTATTAGACAAACTTTTGCAGATTACACCGTAACGCATGCACACGATCCTTCTTTTTTATCTGGAGTTATTTATTTAAATAACAGTGAACAATCTTTAATATTTCCTGAAATAGGAGAAGAAGTAATTCCTAAAAAAGGATCTTTTGCTATTTTTTCTTCTTTCTTAAAACACAAAGCACCAAGAAATAGAACTTTTAAAGCAAAGTATGGTATTTCTTTTAATTTACAACATAAAATATATAACGACTAATGTTACTAAAATATGATTACTGGTATTTTACTTCCGTAATATCCTCTGAACAGTGCGATGCTATCGTTCTTAAATATTTAAAACAAAAGAGTAAAAAAGCTATTACAGGGACAGAAAGTAAAAAATTAAAATCTAAGTCTAAACTTAATAAAAAAGATTTGTTAGATTTAAAAAAAACTAGAAATTCTAGTATCGTTTGGATAACTGACGTTAAAGTTAAAAATATGATTGAACCTTATATTAATTCAGCTAACACAGATTCTGGTTGGAATTTTGAAGTTGATCAAGCAGAGTCTATTCAATTTACACATTATGGAAAAAACCAACATTACGATTGGCACTTTGATTGTTGGGACACTCCATATCCAAATGGTCGAGTAAGAAAATTATCAGCCATAGTTTCATTGTCCGATCCAAAAAGTTATAAAGGAGGTAACCTAGAATTTCAATTATTTAATCCTAAGACAGGTGAAGTAAAAATTGTTAAATGTAATCAAATAAAACCAAAAGGATCTGTAGTAGTGTTTCCTAGTTTTTTAAGACATAGGGTTACCCCTGTAACTAAAGGTTTTAGAAATTCGCTGGTTATGTGGACCACGGGATTTCCTTTTAAATAATTTATGAAAAATATAAAAGAATTTATAATGGTTAAAAATAATATACCCAAAGATGTTTGTAAAAATATTATAAAAAAATTAAATAATGAAAAATGGTATAAACACGCTTGGTATAATTATGCAGATAATAAAACCAATAATTTAGGTGATAAAGAATTTGATACTAATTGGAGTGATCTATCACATAACATTTTAGAACCTTATATTATAAAAACTATTAAAGAATATGAAAAGTTTACTAATCAAAAAACTATTTTATGCAGTAGATTTTCTAGAATTAGATTTAATAAATATACCAAAAACACAAATATACAAGAACACATAGATCATATTTATTCTTTATTTGATGGTAAAGAAAGAGGTATACCTGTATTATCTATAGTAGGTTTACTAAACGAAAATTTTAAAGGAGGAGATTTTTACATAAACAATGTTTTAATTAAAATTAAAACTGGTGATGTTCTCGTTTTCCCTAGTTGTTTTTTATATCCTCATGAAGTTAAAAGTATAACTCAAGGAAAAAGATACTCTTTTGTAACATGGTGCTATTAAAATGACTAAAAGATTATACCCCTTATTTCCTACATGCGTTACTGAAAATTACTGCAGTATATCTAAAAAACAATTAAATTATCTTATTGAACAAAAAAAATGTGCTGTAAAAAATTTTAATAATCAAATGTCAGGTGACAAAAACGTATTAGATCATAAACTTTTTAAACAACTTAAAAATAAAATAAATGAATGTTTAGATGACTATGTATTACAAATATATTCTTGTGATAGCATTAAAGTTCACATAACTCAATCATGGTTAAATTTTTGTGAAAAAGGTCAATCTCATCATGCACATGTTCACCCTAATTCTTTTTTGTCTGGGGTTTTATATATTAAGGCTAATCCTAATTATCATTCTATTAGATTCACTAACTCTAGTTACAACAATATTTTTCCTTACAACGAGAGAACTCAATGGAGTGATTTTAATTCTAAATGTTATGATATTCCCGTAGAAGAGGGTAAGTTAATTATTTTTCCCTCTAGATTAATGCATGACGTATCACGTAATACGCAAGATGATTTAAGGATTAGTTTATCATTTAACACTTGGATAAAAGGAGAGGTAGGATCAAAAGAAAATGCTGATTACTTAAAATTATGAGTAATTTTATATATGAGTTTCAAATAGATAAAAATATCTGTGATGGGTTAATTCAATATCATAAAGATAATACTGAATATAAATTTATTGGTAACACAGCAACAGGTGTGGATAAAAGTATTAAAGACTCTACGGACGTTATGTTTTTTAACAATAGTAACAATTTCACGATAAAAAAATATTTTGAAGAATTAAGTCGGGGCTGTAAAGAATATCTTAAAAAATATTCATTAACTGGCTCACATAAAACTAATAGATATACTTTAATACAACATTACAAACCTGGTGGGGGTTATAAACAATTTCATTATGAGAGAGGTTGGTATGGAACAACTGATGATTGTGTGGCCACCCGATCTTTAGTTTTTATGACTTATTTAAATAATGTAAAAGTTGGTGGAGAAACAGAATTTAAATATCAAAATTTAAAAGTTAAACCTAAAAAAGGTTTAAGTTTAATTTGGCCAACAGACTTTACTCATGTGCACAGAGGTATAGTTGCACCTAAAGAAGATAAATGGATAGTAACAGGATGGTTTAAATTTATATTATGAGTTTTAAAAAAAACAAATTTATTGTGATTAAAAAGGTAATTAACGAAGATTTGACTGATTTTATCTATAAATATTTTTTAATGAAAAGAACAACAGCTTATACTTTACGTAAAAATAATTATTTTACAGATGAAAAATATTATAATCTTACAGGGTCTTGGGGTGACTCTCAAGTGCCTGACGCTTACTCTCACTATTCTGATATTGTTATGGAAACTTTATTATTAAAAGTTCATCCAATAATGGAAAAAATTACAAAATTAAAACTATATCCAGCATACTCTTATGCTAGAATTTATAATAAAGGAAATGTTTTAAAAAGACATACAGATAGATTTAGTTGTGAAATATCAACAACGATGAATTTAGGGGGTGATGATTGGCCTATATATCTAGAGCCATCTGGAAAAAAAGGCATGAAAGGAGTTAAAATAAATTTAAAACCAGGAGACATGTTAGTTTATAGAGGTTGTGAATTAGAACACTGGAGAGATGAATTTAAAGGAGAACACTGTTCGCAAGTATTTTTACATTATAATAACAAAAAAACTAAAAATTCTAAAAAAAATTTATTTGATGGTAGACCTCATTTAGGTTTGCCAAAAAATTATAAATGATAAAAGAAATTAAAATTATAGATAACTTTATCGACAATAAAACAATTGATGATTTGTTAAATTACTATGAAGTAAATAAAAACCAAGCACTGCAATTTAGAGACACGTTTCCTTTAAATATAAAAAATTTACCCATTAAAAAAATTTATAATAATATTTATAAAGATATAGTTGTGGATTGGTTAGAAATAGTAAAATGGCCTTCTAATTCATATCAAAATTTACATTTAGACAAAGCTAGTAATAAAACGGTATTGACATCTATAACTTACTTAAATGAAAATTATAGTGGTGGTGAAACTTATTTTAAAGATGGCACGATTATAAAACCAAAAACAGGTAGAACATTAATTTTTGATGGGATGCATTATGTTCATGGTGTTAAGACTATAAAAAAAGGAACAAGATATACTTTACCTGTTTGGTATAAAAGGTGTGAAAAATAATAATGAAAACAATAGATAATTTTTTAAAAAAAGAAGATTTAAATAAAATTAAAAATGAAATTTTAAACGTTGATTTTCCTTGGTACTTTCAATCTCATAAAGTTATTGAAGGTGATGGTCAAATACAATTTACTCATACTGTTTGGAGAAATGGTGAACTAAATAGTCCTTTTAGACATTTGGTAGATATATTTCTTTTAAAACTAAAAGCAAAAAAAATTATAAGAGCTAAATTTAATTTAACTTGGAAAACTGATAAAATTTTAAACTCACAATATCATGTGGACACTCCAATTAAATCTAAAACAGCAATATTTTATTTAAATACTAATAATGGTAAAACATTTTTTAAAAATAAAAAATCTGTTAAAAGTGTGGAAAACAGGATGGTTACATTTAATTCATCAATTAAACATATGGGGACCACACATACTGATGCTGATTATAGATTAGTGTTAAATATTAATTATAATTAACGAGTAAATTTTTCTTCTGAACCATAAGAAGAAGTATTTGAATCCCAAACCCATCTACTGAATTGACCGTTTTCATCGGGAATAGTGCTTTCTTTAACCCATCTAAGATTTGGCTCGTCCCATACTATTGAGTGTTCTAAAGATCTTTCTTCCTCAGTCCAGGTTGGTTGTGTTACGGGAGCAACCCATTTTGCAGATGCTATATCTTTTGTCCAAGAGTCATAAGGTTGAAGAGGCCAAAAAATATTATTAGCTTCATCCCACTCAAATCCTTGACCAGCAAAATTGCCTCTAAAATTATTGTTGTAAGATGTTTGAACCCATTTAATTCCATTCTCTGATAAAGGCGCTACTGATTTAAAATGCTCTGCGGCTGTATCAGATTGATCTCCACCATTAGCATCAACATCTATATCACAACCTACAACAGTTCTTAATACTTTATTGTTATCATCTATTTCTGCAAAGTGTGCCATATTATGAAGCCGTTATAGTTCCTGAAACAGTAAATGTTGCTATTTTTTCTCCACCAGGTGCCGTTGAAGTTTGATTTGTCCCTGGAGTTACAGTTAAAGTTGTTGCACTAGGTGCTCTAAATATTACAACACCAGATCCGCCAGTTCCATAATTTCCACCTGCACCATCTCCTGACGCGCCAGCGCCGCCGCCAGTGTTCGCTTGACCACTTTGTCCTGCACCAGGACCAAAATTTCCGTTTCCGCCGCCACCAGTACCTCCTGGTCTACTATTTGAAGGATTTCCAACTCCTCCACCCCCGCCGCCTCCAGCTCGGGTTACGTCAGAACCGCTGATAGTTGATGGAGATCCATTTCCTCCACCGCCTCCTTGTCCTGCAGAATTTCCGCCTCTTTGACCTGTTTGAGCAGCACCGCCGCCACCGCCACCAATATTTGCTCCTTGTGGGCCTAATGGAGGAAAGTGTGTTCCAGGTCCTCCACCGTTTCCTTCAGGGGGTGAAAAACCTCCTCTGTTTCCTTGTCCACCTTCACCATCAGGATTAGTTGGACTAGAACCAGATTTTCCACCAGAGCCTGATCCACCATCTTTATCTGGGACAGCAGGAGATGTTGTCTGTACACCACTTATACCACCACCGCTTGCTGAAAAAGATTGAGCAGTTCCAAATTGGAAAGTTGAATCTTGTCCTCTTGTTTGTGCTGCACCACCAGATCCAATTGTAACATTGTAAGAACTATTAGCAGCAAATTCTAATTGTGTTCCACCAGGAAAAGAGGTTCTAAATCCTCCAGCTCCAGCTCCACCTATGTTTGCTCCACCTCCGCCTCCTGCAACAATTAAATAATCCATAGCTACAGGTGCTGCTACACCTCCAGAACCAAAACCTAATACTTGATATCCAAAACCTCTAGTTTTTGGTTTGTTAGACCTTTTGTTTTTTTTTATTGTTATTGTTGGTTCGAGTTTAAACTCTTTCATATATTCCTCCTATTATGCGTCGTTAGCAGCATCAGTAGTGAAGAATATTTTAATACCTAATAGTTTGGCATCGGCAGTTAATGAATCTTCCGATACATCTCTTGTTATTTGGAAATAAACTTCCTCATCCGTACTAGGAGATCCCGCTATTGTAACCGCTCCACTTTCTGCTGTAACGTCTAAATCGTTTGCTGTACCACTGTGTGCTTTTGCTGTTGGTGCAACCGCTGTTCCAAAAGCAACGTTAATAGTGTCATTGTCTGCGCAAGAAACGCCAGCTAATGCCCAAGATACAGTTCCTGTGTTTGTTGAGTCTGCTGTGAAAAATGCTTGAAAAGTTATTGTGCCTTCGTTCCATGATTTAGGAAAAGCAACAGCAAACTGTGCATTTTCATCTGAGTCTTTGTCAAAATCTAAAGTTTTAATTTCAGGACCATTTGATAATTCTACTTGTGCTAAAGCTGCACAACCATTCGTAGTGTTAGGGTACATAGCAACTGCTGGCACCCAAATAGTTTCTTTACCTGCAACTTTAACTGCTGCGCCACCAGCTTGAACAACACCATTACCATTTGGTGCTATATTAATGTTTCCATCTGCACCATCAGTTATTGTAATCGTACCTGAGTTAGTACCTGAATTTGTATCTAATATTAAATCGTGTGCTCCACTAGATGTAAGAGTGGCATTTGCTGCTCCTGTTCCAATCACAGTTTCACCTGTTCCTTTTGGAGCTATATTAATATTTACGTTAGAATCACTACTTCCTGTTGCTGAAATAGTTGGAGCGCTTCCGTTAGCTGCGTTTGCTATTGTTAATTCATTAGTCGCTGAACCTGTAGCTGTTACTTTAATTAATTCATTACCGTTAGTATCTAAAATCGAAGTTCCAATTTTAGGTGAAGTTAAAGTTTTATTCGTTAAAGTTTGTGTTCCAGTAAGTGTTACATCACCCATTCCAATGTCAATAATGTCTGGGTTTACTCCATCGTTAGCTGATGCAAATACTATTTTAGTGGTTGCAGGTGCAACGGCTACAGTGTCACCAGATCCTGAAACATATTTAAATGTTACATTTTGTGAACCACTTGTTGAATTTTTTAAAAAGTAAAAAGTTTGAACATCAATTGGTATAGTTACGTTTCTGCCTGATGTAAGTGAACCAGTAAATTCAATCATTCTGTGTGCAAGAGTTGCACCAGTTGATCCATCAGATACTGAAAGAGTTGTATCTCCAGAATCAGATACTGCTTGTTGTGTAAATCCACCCGCTATTTGCTCTAAAATTTGTAAGTTTGTATTAGTTTTCGTCCCCCATGTTCCAGCGTTTTCACCAGTTGCTTGAAGTTCGACTCCTAGTCCCGTATATGTTGATGCCATATTTTATCTCCTATGCAGCGTCACTATAACTTGTATTTGATCCAGTTGCAACATCTGTATACGAAGAATTTGAACCTGTGTCAACAGATTGATACGCTTGAATTCCAAAGCCAGAAGCGGTGCCAAAAGCAGCTACAGAAGCAGTTGCTTGTTGACCTGTTAATCCTATTACGTCAGCAGGTGATAAAGATCCAACTGAAAAAGTAGCAGAAACACCTGTTAATCCCATTACATCTGCAGGTGATAAACTACCAACTGCCGATGTAATTGCTTGACCAGAAATATTTACAATTGGACTTGAATTAATTGTTACATCACCAACACCTCCTGTTGCAGAAACTCCTGTTAATCCCATTACATCTGCAGGTGATAAACTTCCAACTGCCGATGTTATTGCTTGACCAGTTAATCCCATTGCTTGATCAGCGATAGTAACTGAACCAACACTTGATGTAGCTGAAACTCCTGTTATAGAAAAACTTACGTTACCAATTATGGTAGGTGAACCAACACTTCCTGTTGAAGATACACCTGTTAGCCCCATTACGTCTGCAACTTCTAATGAAAATATACCCCAACCTTGACCTTTTCCCCATGAAGCATCATTCCAAGCATTTGCAGATACGTTAGATTGTATTGGATCAGGTCCTGTTAGTTCAACTAACATTCCTGATTCACCCCAAGTTTCATTACCCCAAGTATCTTGACCCCAACCTTTATTAATTTCTGTTGTGATAGATACAGTGCCTAAAGATGCAGTAATTGCACCAGGACTTGTTAAATCAACCTCTTGATCTCCTAAATCATTCCAAGTAGTTCCTGGTTCATTCCAAGATTTTGCACCCCAACCTGTTACTATGGGATCGGTTGTGCCCCAACGACCAGTGTTCCAGGTTGTGCCTGATTGGTTCCAAGTATTGGCCATAAGGACTTCCTCCTTATGCTAATCGTATGATTGCGTTCGTTGCGTCCGCTGTTGGGAATTGAATTGTAAAAGTTCCACTTGTTACAGTTTTATCTGAACCAAATGCAACAACAACACATGCAGGATCACCTGATGCGGAGTCATTGTATATTAATGCACCATTTGCTGTAAAAGATGCATCTGTGTAACTTACATCTGCAAAATCACAAACTGCTGTAGTGCTATCAGATGTTGGTGTAACACTTGTAAGTGTTGCTCCACCTGAAGTATATGCAGTTCCAGATGAATTTGTAATTTCATTTGATGATGAAAAAGCTGTTGTACCAGCTCCTAATGTTGCTGAACTTGTATATAAAGCTATCTTGAAAGTATTACCAGTTGTAGCTGTGAAATTATGAACTCCTTTTAAAAGTTCTACTTTAAAACTTGTGCAAACTGCAGATGTTATTGCCATATTTTTTCTCCTACGGGTTTGCTGATTTTACTGGTATACGAACAGCGCCATCAGTATAGTCATCTCTTCGTCTTCTACCAACTTGCTCATTAGCAAACTTTTGTACTTCTTGTTTATATTTATTTTCATACAATGTCAACATATCCATTGGACCTTTTAAAAAACCATATGCCTCTGATAAACAACAATATAATAGACCATTTGGAAAGTTTAAACTAATATAATTAGTATTATCACCCTCTAATAATGCAGGAGCTACATTATAATGAACTCTAAATTTGTAGGTTGTGTCTGGCACAGGAGCAAACATCATTCTACCAGATGTAGTATCTGATTCACCTGTAGCACCACCAAACATAGCATAATACTTAGGCTGGCCTCTTTTTGCAGATTCTGTTGATGAAATATATTCTTGTAGGTAAGTAACATCTTTTTTTTCTAAAAAAACATTTGGTCCAGTTACAGCTGATGTTGAATCATAAACTTGTATGGCTCTTATAAAAACTGCCCCTGCTGGAGCATTAATAGTTGATTGACCAGTTACTAAATTACCATCTTGTTGTTTTCTATCTGCATCAATGGGGACATCTCTAAATATTCTATACTGAGCGTTAAGAATTATATTTTCTAAAACAGCATCTGTTAATACATTAGAGTCTGTTTCAGTATAACTTTTAATTTGTGTTTTTAATCCTGATGCACTTAATCCAGCCATTATGCTATTGCCTCCCTACACTTAAAACAACGATGTTTATATTTTGGACAGTCATCACAATGTTCTTTATAAATTGGTATTTCTGGCTCTGGATCCATGTCCTCTGGACAAGCACACTGTTTAATGCCTAATAATTTACAAATATAATTTTTTAATTTTTTTATCATCCCTCTATTGTCACTGGTCCTGCTGAACAACCGTAACCTCCTCCTTTTTTACCTCCAACTGTAGCAGTATCTGTGTCTACTGTAAAATGAAAATAATTTGTTGTTGCATAATCTGTTGTAACAACTGCATCATCTTTATATAAACCAGTCGTAATGGCATAACCTGCAGATTTTGTTATATTAGTTCCTGTTATTCCATCAAAATTAGGAATATTTGCGTACGCAAAAACTGGATTTGTTAACGTTCCTGTTCCAGGTGAAGTTGTTGGTGCGCCTCTAAATCTATATGTTGTTCCACTTGTTAAACCATGACCTGGTGAAAATACATTAATTATTCTTGAACCTGCTTGATAAGTTTCAAAACCATTCTCAGGTATTCTAACAGTTGTAATCGGTTCTATTCTATCTGTTCTAACATTTCTTAATGCAATACCATCTGCAGATATTGGTTTTGGTTCTAGTTGTGGTTGTTTTGGTTCAAATTCAGAAACGTGTACAAAAGATCCATTCCATTCTCTAACCATTTCTCTATATGGAAATTCCATACCAGACCTATCTGATATTGCTTTTGCATGTTTACCTGTTGAATATTTTGCCATTATGCTCCTGGGTAATAAGCTTTTGGTGTAATATATGTGCTAGAAGCTGAACCATCTTCTGCAAGAGCTCTTTGTAATTCATCTTCATAGTATAGTTTCATTTGTTGAACTACTTGTATTTGATATTTTTGTGCAAGATAAAATGCTAAACCAGCCACCATGCAAGGCACAAATCTAAATGGTACATCTGTTGCGTTTGTATAATCTCCCACATCTTGTATTCTTTTAATAAAATAAAAATGCATGTCTTTAGATGCGTTTGTAGAATCAGGTGTTGGATAAATGTGTATTCTAACTTTATCTATAAATCTTTCCACCCAATATTGATTAGGTGTTCCTTTAGATAATTTGTTTGAAAAACCTGCGTAAGTAGATCTATCTACTTTTGTCATTGGTGAATCTGATTGTGTTGTTTGAGTTCTATTGGATCTTAACTGTGCCTCAAGAACATCGGACATTCCGTAAACACCATTTACTGGAGTTGTTGTGGCAGAGGTTCCATCAGAACTAGCCCTAAAAAAATCATAGTCTGATTGCCCCTCTATTAGATCAAGATTAGTTTCGTCTATTTCCCAATAATGAATACCTCTATTGCCCCACTCTTGAAGCAATATATTTAAAG
>VTLG01000548.1_pt1 | contig 55544 bp, 78 predicted proteins | sample 4694571 | NCBI WGS metagenome assembly VTLG01 (sample SAMN12604809, study PRJNA352737) | marine metagenome | biome: ENVO:00000447; feature: ENVO:00000209|ENVO:00000569|ENVO:01000036; material: ENVO:00002151; isolation source: viral sequences binned using virsorter ... | reverse complement strand
CATTTACTACAGGTAAATATAAGGGAGAGAATGTACATGTATCTTTGTTTGACCATGAGTGGTGGTTGAATAAAGCAAAACATGTATGGGAAGATTATAAACATTTAAAAATATACTTGACTTCTACGACAAAAGAAGGTATAATTGGAACATGTATCAAAGGAGATTAACATGCTGAATTTAATTACACAACTACTACCTGTTGTGGGTGAGGTTATTGATAGAGTAGTACCTGATCCTAAAGCTAGAGAAGAAGCAAAACTTCAAATGGTTAAACAGGCACAAGAGGGAAAGTTTAAACAAGCTGAACAACAGCTCTCTGTTATTATGGCAGAAGCTCAGTCAAAAGATCCTTGGACATCTAGGGCAAGACCTGCATTTTTATATGTAGTGTACTTATTAATATTAACATCAATTCCTATGGCTATTGTTCATGCTTTTAATCCTGAACTTTCACAAAGATTAATAGAAGGTTTTAATGGTTGGCTTACTGCTATACCAGAACCTATTATAACATTATTTGGAGTGGGATATTTAGGCTACACAGGTGCACGTAGCTATGATAAATTTAAAATAAAAGGTAAATAAATGTTCCCATATACTGAAGAAGAATGGCTGTGGTTATCAGCTAAAAAAACTTTACAAGGAGAGATTTCATGGCTAGAAAATCTAAAAGAAAAGTTGTCAAAGAAGATAAAAAAGTTGCGTGGATTATTGGGATTGTAATTGCTAGTGTTATTATAATAAGTATTTTAAATGCCTGAGATATTTCATGTAGCTATGCTTCTCATTTGTTTTCAAGGAGAGTGTACTACATTTGAAAGTGCACCTTATTCTAAAAATATAAGTGCAGATAACTGTCAACAAATGTTAGTATATACATTTAAAACTCAGGTAGGTCCTTATTATGATAAGATTATTGACTTTGAAAAGGATAATCCTGAAGATATTAAGATAGTATATGCAGGATGTGATACTACTAATAGAAATCCTAAAGATGATAATGATTGGAGAATAACACCTAATGTCGATCCAGAACTTCATAGACCAGATCAAAATGATCTTAAATGGCAACAACAAAAAGGTAGAGAACTGTAGTAAGTTTGTTACTTCTTTTTATTATGCTGTTATAGTAGGTACTACAGCAGGTATTATTCATTGGTTAATTCATACATGGAACTAAATGAAAAGCAAGAGAAGTTTTGTCAAGCTTATGTACTTAGACATAATGCTGCAGAAGCTGCACGTATAGCAGGATATGCAGAAAAATATGCACATACTCAAGGATACAAATTTTTAAAAGGCGATACACCTTTAAGTGAAAAAATTAATGAACGTATTCAAGAGTTAGAAGGTACATTAGAAACAAGTGTTAATGTTGTAGATGAGATAGAAAGTCAGTATGCTTTTGCTAAGAAAGAAGGACATACTAATAGTGCTATCAAAGCTTTAGAACTCTTATCAAGAATAAGAGGAGCAACAAGTGAAAAAGAAATAGATCTTACACCTGAAAAACTAGATGAAAGTATAGTTAATTCTTTAAAAATATTAGGTAAAGAAAAAGTAAATGAACTTATAAAAAAATGTGGGTTCTAATTACTGTCCTGCTAAAGGATTATCTAAAGCTCGTTGCAACATCTCACGTAACTTTGTTTCTAATGCTGTTAGCTTACTATCTATTAGTTCTATTCTTCGTTGTGCATCAGACTCGATTGCAGTTCTTTTAGAATCAAACCTATCACTTGCATGATCAATCATAGTTCTAAGATCTGTCTCTGTTTGTCTAAGAGAAGTTCTTACATCTTGTTCCATAGCTCTTGATCTCTTATCTACATTAGCTATTTGATCATGTGCTTCATGTACATCATTTCTTATATCAGTACGTATAGTACGTGCATCATCTTGTGCTGCACCTACCAGTTCTTTTAGTGTGCTTGTTTCTATATTAACATTATCTTGTAATGATACTATTCTTTCCTCTAATACTTCTAGTCTTAAAGTAAAACCAGACAGATCAGGAGCCACATACTCATTTATCTTTTTCTCCATAGCTACCCACCTTGCATAACCTTCAAATCCTGCCCATAAAGCACCACCTAAAGTTCCTAACAAAGGCAGAATTAATAACAATTTACTACCCTTTAATTTTATTCCTTTATATTCTACTTCACTCATACTGTTGTTGAATCATCCTTTCCATTTGTAAGTTAGATCTAACAGAGATATAATCTCCTAAAGGATCAGACATTATTACATCATTATAAATTTCTTCTGCTTCATACCATTGCATTTGTTGTACTATATCTTGCTGTTGATATTGTTGTATATCAGGACCAAGAGCAGTAACTAATGCTATAGTAGTAAGTTGTGCTACAGGATCATATTGTGATTGTATTGTATCAAGCACCTGATTAGCTTTATCTTGTTTCTTTTGTTGTTGTTTAGTAACTTCTAATTTCTTTGGCTCATTCTGATCCACCTCTTCTGATTCCATATCGTTATTCGCAACTTCCTTCTCTTGTGGTTCAGTCTCTTCATTAACTTCTTCTTTAATCTCTTCCATGTTATTGTCTTCAGAAACATCAGCGACCTCCTTTGTAGGTTCTTCGTTGGTTTCTTCTACAATTTCTACAGGTTCTTCAGTAACTTCTTCTATAACTTCAACAGTTTCTATAACAGGTTCAGCTTCTATTGTTTCTACTTCTACTGGTTCTTCCATTGGTTGTTCAATAGCAACCTCTTTAACTTCTTCTAGTGTAGGCATTGATACATCAACTTCCATACCTATATCTTGTATCTCTTGTACCATCTCCTGAACCTCTACTATAACTTCTTCATATGATATAGTACCTTCATTATATTCTTCCATCATAACACCAATAGTATCAACTTCTATTGGCATCTCTATAGCTATCTCTTCCATTGGATAGTCCATAATAGGCATCTCAAAGGTCATAACCATATCAAATTCTTCCATCATTTCATCCATTTGATATTGTTCTTCTGGTGTAGCAACATCATATTGCTCTATTAATTCTACTGTTATCTGATCTTCCATCAATCCAGGCTGAACAATCTCTATCCATGTTTCTACTGCTGTAGTTATATGATTGTAATTAACTGTGTATTCTACATTATCAAAGAAATAATTTTTAGCTCCACCTACTCTTATAAATACTTTATCCAAATCTCCTGCAAAATCATACGCTCCTGAGTATGTTGTAGGTGTTTGATTATTATCTAATGTAATCTGTCCTGTATCCCATTGTAGAACATTATTATTATATCCTTTTGTTTGAAAATATCCTGTGGTGTTTGCTTGTGAATGATGCATTTGTAGTTCCCATTCTAAAGCACCACCATCTGATATATGAAATTCACTTATGTCTACATACTGATCAAATGTTGTATGTGAGTTAGACGTACCTTTACCACATCTACCTGTACCAAAGTATGCAGCACAATTAGGCATACTAGCTGAACCAATCCCTCCCCAATCTTGATCCATATCTCCCTCGTACCTACTGGTTACGACACCTGTATCTTTATGTAGTATATCACCTGTTGTTTTATGTTCAACAGTTGTAGTTGTTTCTGTTATTGTATCTATATGTCCTTCACCTAAGTGCTCAGTCTCTATCTCTTGAGTAACTGTGTCACCTTCTGGCAACATCTGTGCATTAGATAAAGAGCAACATAAGAATAACAGAGAAGATACCAAGAGCACCTTCATCAGAAATATATTCTTCTTCTTTAATAGCATTTTCTTTTATCCATTTGTCATAGTCAGGTCTTTTTTCTGGATTATTAGCCCACTCTTTAGCAGCATCTATTCCAATTTTGCCCATATATGGACAAGGTGTACCTGCCATTTCCATAGCTTGAAAGACTCTTTCATCTTGACATAGTAAAGCAACTGCACCAACCTTCATACCCATTCTATATAAAGATCTGGATAATTTAAGTCTTTCACAGTTCATATCACGTACTGAACTACCACCTGCTATACCTAATATCTGTGACTGTATTGCAACACTAGCTGCAAAACTACAGACATCTTGATTACTGTTCATAATAGAGGGAGCACTAGCTGTAGAGGGAGTTCTATCTACAGATGTAGTGCCAGATACAGTAGATGTTGTAGATGTTACTGTATTAGTTTGTGCATAGGTTTGTAATGTAAATAAAAATATAATTATAAATAAAAAATATTTAGCCATAAGCAAAACTTTCTCCACACCCACATTGTGAAGTAGCATTAGGATTATTAATTTGTAAATAACTTCCTGCTACATCTTTAGTAAAATCTATAATTGTACCTAATACATACATAATAGCAGTAGGATGTATGTATAATAAACCTTTATCTAATTTAATAATTTCTTCTTGATTAATATCTTCTACTTCTGAATTAACAAATTCCCATTTATAATTAAATCCTGCACATCCACCACCTTCAATAGATAGTTGTACACCTAGGGCTTTGTGTTCATTTATTGTATTTGATAAGTATTCATTTGCTTCTGGAGTAATAGATACTGGTGACATTAATAACTCCATATCCAAGGTCTAGGTACTAAAGGACCTACTTCCATAGTATCTATATGAATAAACCTAGAACCATGTGCACCTTTTTGTTTAACACCTATACCAGTAAAACCTTCTTCTAAAGCTAGTTGTACAATCTTATATGCTTTTTCACCATGACAAGCTATATCAACAGCTTTACCATATATATGAGGAGAGTTTTTAGCACCACCTATAGCTTCATTATGTTCTTTACTTCTATATCCAGAGGTAATAGTCATAGGCAGATTAAGTTTCTCACGTATAGCTACAAGCTTTTCCATGAACTCTTCATCCATATTTAATTCACCTGTACCTTTACACTTTAATTCATTCTCACTAAAAAACTTCCATTCTTTAGTCATTATTTCATTGCCTTTCCATAACCTCTTAAAGCTTTTCCTACTCCTTTAATTTTTTTTCTTTTTTTAATACCTTTTTTTATTTGACCACCTTTTTTCATAAAACCAAATTTACTAGCATTAGATATATTATCCAATAAGTTTTGCATACGAGTTGGTTCAGGAGGATCTAAACTCCAAGGACCATCCATAGGAGCTGATGAAGGTCGTGAACCTCCTATAGGTTTTACTCCTATAATTTTTCCATCACTACCTCTTATAACAGTATATTCACCTGCTACATCAAACTCTTCATCTTCATCATTTTCAATATCAAAAAAATCTATATTTTTATTTTTATTTTTAAACTTTGAAGCTGTTCTTCTTTTAAGTTTGCTTTTTTTTGCCATTATTGTTTCTCCATCCAACGATCTAGTTTTTCTTCTAGCTTATCAAATCTTGCTAGTAATTTATTCATCTCATTAAATACTTCTTTACGTGTAGAATAATTAGTAGCCATAAATTCTCTTGTCTTAGCATCAGACAATGCATGTTCTTTTAAATCATCACGTAGTTTAGCTATATCATTATTAGTACCACGTATCCACCATAAAAATGCACCTACTGCTAATGTAAGTATAGCATTCCATAGCATAGTCATATCTTGCATTATTATTCTCCTGGTAATACTTCTGTAAAAAAATCTTGTATATCTGGTTTAGATGAAGGTGTTATAGCAGCAACACCTGGAAAAGATTCAGATATAAATTTAGTTAAAGCTTTTTTATTTCCTGATTTTCCATATTGACCTACAGCTTCAACTAATTTATCTGCATATTGTACACCTGGTCCTGCTAAAACCATAAAAGGTCTTGTTCCATATTCAGTAGAATTAAGAGCTTGATCTATAATAGTACCAGGTCCAAATATATTACTAGCTAAAAAAGCTTGTTTAATTACTTCAAATCCTTCTAAATCTTTCCAATTACTATTTTTATTACCATAACGTATTTGATCTTTAAGTTCTCTAACTCCTATACTACCTGCTGTTATAAGAATAAAAGCTAATGCATAAGCTGTTGCTTGATCTAAAGGTATTCTTCCTTTAGCTAAAGGTTTTAATACCTCTCTATATAATCTCATACCAACTGTATTACCAAATGTAAACATAAAACCTTTTAATTGTGCAAAAACAGCTAAATGTGGATTAGACATCCATAGTGGTCTATTAATTGCATTAGGAGCCATAATGATTTCATCTACAAATTTAGATAATGATTTACGTATTATAGCAGGAGGTACACCTGTTGTTTTTCCTTCTGCCCATAATAAAGATTCAGATGTATTAGGATTATCTAAACCTAAATTTTTAGGAACTAATCCTTGTTGTAATAATCTTTTACGTGCATCTAATATATTTTTTGTAACTTTACCTTTAGATAACTGATTACGAGCAACTAAAACTATATCTTCTTTCATTTGTTTTTGACCTGCTTGAAAAGCTATATCACGACTTAATTGTGTTATTTGTGATAACATAATTGTTTTAAAAAATTTATCTGTTATAGTACGTGCTACATCTACACCTTGAATACTTCCTAATCTTTCTGCTAGTATACCATCATATCCTTGAAGCATACTATTAAAAGCTTGTTCAGATTCACTTTTTTTTAATTTAGGAAATATACTTCTTCCTGTTTGTCTTATTAAATTTTGAGATGATTTTATTAAACCATAAATAGCATCTTTAGGTCCTAACCTACTTAAAATAATAATAGGTTCTGTTAAAGCAGTTAAAGCTGCTAAAGGTAACGTAAGCATATATTGAAAAGTTAAATACATACGTGATGCTTTTTTAAAATTTTCTACTTGAATTGGTTTATATCTATTTTGAAAAGCAGCATAAAGATTTTTCATATGTTGTAATTCATTTGTATTTGCTTGAGCTTCTCCACCTTGTTCTTGTAATTGTTTTAACCTAGGTTCTACATAGTTTTTTAATTCTTTTATATTACCTCTTTGAATAGCTTGTAACATATATTTATCTATAATATTTTTAACATTATTTTCTACTAATCCTGCGTCATCTAAAGCTTTAAAAGTTTCTTTATCTATTCGTCTTGATTTTTCTATTGATTCAGTACTTTCAGTAAAACTTTTTCCTTCAAGATCAAAATCTAAATTAATAGCTTCAGGTGTATGTATACCTTCATTAGATCTAATATTATCAACAATTTCATTTGCTTCTGTTTGACCTAATCTTTGTGCTAATATTTTTGTAGCTTTTCTCCATCTTAAAGGAGTATTAAATTTATATAATCTAGGTAAATATTCTTCTTCAAAATTAACATCAAGTCCTGCATTTTTCATAACTTGAAATAATCCAGTACCTTGTAAAGGAACAGTAATAACATTATTTAATTTTTTAAATTCATTTGATTTTTTTAAATTAGCTATAAGTTTACCTTGTTGTTGTTCTGTATCTGGACCTACAATATTATTTAATCCATTATTATAAGCATTTCTTAAATTATTATATAAACTATTTAATTCTGCTGCTGTATTTTGATCTAATGTTTTTAATTGAATACCTTTATTTATTTCAATTAAAGTTTTACTATTATTTTTTAAAGAATTTAATATAGATTTATCTGTAATTTTTACTTCATCTTGAATAATATTACCTAATACTTGATCTCTTAATACTGTAGCAGCTTCATTAATATTTTGATCTTTACTAGGTTTATTATAAACAAGTACATTATACAATTCTTTATTTTTTTTACTAGACATACTTCCCATAACAAGAGGTAATTTAAAACTACGTCTTATAGTTTGAAATGCATCATCTATTTGTTTACTATAATTACCTATATCACTATTAACATTATTAAAATAATTTTCAAATCTATTAACAACTTGTAAACCTATATCACTACGATTAGCAAAATATTGTAAAGGAGTTAAAGATTTACCTACTAAACTTTGTATAATAGAAGGTTTATATTGACCTTTATAATCTACAATACTTTTAGCTAATTGATCTTTATCTAAATTTTTCATAGCAGATTCTAATTTATTTATTTCTTCTTCAATTTCTTCAGATCTTTTAGCTACATTATTATGTTGTATTCCTTGTACAACTCCTGCACCAGTACCCATTATCTTTCCACCTATAACACCAAGAGCAGCACCATCTATTACTCTTTTGTTTATTTCAGCAGCAGAATAAGGAGATGTACCAAGACCTGCAGCTTCACCTGCTGCAGCTATTTGAACTCTTTCTTGAGCTGCTTCTGTAGCACCTTCAATTAAAGCAGATTTTCCTGCAGTTTTTACAACATTTGCTCCTATACTTTTTTTAATAAAGTTTTTTTCAGTTACTTTAGCTGCATTATCAAAAGCTTCTTTAGCTGCATTTTTACCTATTTGTTTACTTACAACATCAAATACAGCATCTTTACCAAATGATTTTATAACACCATTTAAAGCAGCTCCTGCAGAAATTCTATCCATAATGCCTATAATTCCACCAGCAGTTAATGAAAGTTTTTGTGCTTCTTCTGGAGTTGCTCCTAATCGTTGTGCTTCATCATATGTTTCACCACCACCCATAAGAAAACCTGGAATAAGAGGAGCTATTAAAGTTGTTAAAGTTGCAGCAGTACCACCTACTACAGGAACAGCACCTATAACTGGAGCTGCAGCAAACGATCCTAATAAAGCAGCACCACTTACACCTATTGAAGGTAAAGCTTCAGCACTTAAATCTTTTGCTAATATAAAAGAATTTTTTAATCCTTCAAGTATTTCTCCTTCATTAAAATCTGATTTTATTTCACCATATCTATCTGTAAAAGAAGCAGTACGTGTAGGTTGAGGATGAGAAGCAGCTTCTTGTATATTTCTTTCTATACCTTTTCTAGCATAATCTTTAAGACTTGCTGATGAATCTGGAAAATAATCATCTAAACTATCAGCAACAAGATCTAATCCTTTATACAAAGATGCTTGCATATTATCTGTAGCAATAGAAAATCTATTACTCCAAGAATTTGCAAACTCATCATCATAAATAACAGGAGGAGTATCTTCAACAGTTTCTAATTTAAAATAATCTCCACTACTTACAGTATCATCTAAATTAGAAAAGTAATCTCCAGGTAAAGTATCTGTAGTAGTTTCTTGAGTATTTAAATTTGAAAAATAATCTTCTGCCAATTTATTTCCTTACCCAATCAAACCAGCCAGCTTGATAAATATCAGGTTGTTCTTGTATTAATTTTTTTATAGCAGCAGCATATGCTCTATTTCTATCAAAATTAGTATTTCCAGTTTGTCTAGCAATTTCTTCTGCTGTTTCAACTTCATTATATACATAAGCTTGTGCAACTTGATCATTAGTAATAGCTTCTATAAAATTACCTATATTATTATCATTTAATTTTTTATTTCCACTTAATGTAACTTGTAATAACTCATTATAAATAGGAGATTTTTTTATTTGTTTTATATCACCATTAAATAAAACTCTATCCATAGTTTTACCTGTTAGCTCTAAAGTTGATTTTGTAGGATTAGGTATATTACCTATTTTTATTCCTCTTGCTTCTAACATTTCAGCTGCTGCCCTTTGTTCTTTAACAGCTATTTCTCTTAAAGCTATAGCTCTTTCAAATCTTAATTTATTTGCAGTAGTTTTTATTTTTAATCTAGCTTTTTTAATATCTGCTTCAGTTGTTAGTTTACCTAATACTGCATCTTCTATAGAATCTTCAAGTCTATTTCTATCTGATTTAAATTCTTTTTTAGTTTTTAATGCAGTAGGTAATACTTTTTCTGCTGAACTTATTATAGCTGATAAAGGAGTTCCAGGAGATTTAGCTAACTGTGTAAAGAACATAGCTAAATTACCAAACTGTGCTTCCCTTTCACTTACATCTAAATCTTTTAATCTTTTTGTTAATCTAGCTTCTTTACTTCCTGTAAGTGCTATTATTTTATTTTCTATTTTTTCAACTTCTTCTTGAGCTTTTTTAATATCATCTGGTGTTTCAGCAGCTTCTTTCTTTCTTTTTGCTTTTTCTTTTTCTGCTGTTAATCTATCAGCTCTTTCTTGTAAAAACTTTTTTTCTTGCTCTTTACGTTCTTCTAAATTTACTTCAGGTTTAATAAAATTATCAGTTACTTCAGGAGGTTCTTCTTTATTTACATTATTTGTAGTTGATAACATACCTTCTATTGGACTACCTTCTAAAGATTTTCTAACTGATCCTGCTATACCTTCTCCTTCTATTTCTGCACTTGTAGCTGGATAAAATTGTTCTGATATAGTTAAATCAGGACTATCTATACCAAGAGCAGATCTACCAGATTCACCTGGAGCTATATAATTTTTACCTGTTGTATATTTTAAAATTTTATTAGCTATATTAGCAGGTATATCTATAGCATCTAATCCAGCTTCTTTACCTACTTTTAAAAATTTTTGAAAATCAGCTTGTAATCCAGTTAAAGGTTTATTTGCTTGTAATATTTCTTCTCTATTTCCTCCAATTTCCATTAAAGATTGAGAATCAACTTCTGGTCTATTTAAATAATTATAAGCTTTTTGTATATTTCTACCTGCATCTCCTAATTCATAATCTTGTATTTTAGAAATTTGTGGTATTACTACTTTTTGTCCCACATTTTTAACAAAAGCATCATACTTAGAATCTGGACCTACTATTTTCATTATATCTTGTAACCATTTTGGCATTACTTTACCTGTAGCTTGTCTTTTAATTACAGGAAGATCTTTTATACCACCACCAGTTTTAGCAGGTTTATTCATACCCATAAATCCACCTGGACTAAATCCACCAAAGGCTCCATAAGTACTAGCTAATGTACCTAATCCACCTAGTAATTGATTAGTAGCACTAGGTTGTTCTACTGGTGGTATATATTCTCTTGTAGATATAGGAGCACCTGTTACAACAGATTGGTATCTACCTAATTGTTGATAAGGATATTCTTGTTCTTTTAAATATTGACCATAAGCTTCATTAAGAGCTTGTTGAGCTAACTTTTGTTTTTCTTCACCAACACCTTGTAATGCACCAAACTCAGCAAGTTGTGTTTTAAATTGATTAGGAGCCATAGTAGCTAATTGACCTGCTGCTTGACCTGATGCAGTTCTTTGATTGTTAATTAAGTTTACTGCATCTTGATAAGCTTGAGCACTTCCTTTAGCTTGTATATCACCTAGTAATCTTTGTTGTGTATCTGCAGCCATACCTTCTAATATAGCTTGTCTACTACCACCAAAAGGTTGAGCCATTGCAGCTTTAGCAGCTAACTGTGGTACTACTTGTGATTCAAATTGTTTCTGTGCTTCTCTTTTTTCTATGTCAACAACTGCTTGTTGATAAGGATTCATATACTCTTCTATTTGTTCTGTAGTTATAGGAGCTGCTGCATCTCTTGTCATTTGCATAGCTTCTTGGAATACAGGAGCAGTACCTCCTTGTAATCCAGATAATCCTGTAAAAGCTTGTTGTTGTTCAGGCGTAAACTCTGCAAGACTAGGACCTGTATAAGGTTCAAAACCTCTAGCTACACTTTCATTATAAAGTGCTTGAGACTTACCAAGTATATCTTTGTAAAAAGGTTTTAGTTCATCAGGTATCTCAGCTCCTACTGTAAAACCTCCTGTTTGAGGAGTAGAAGGTCTGTCACCTAATATTGAAGATAATATACCCATAGTTTATGCCCTTTCCATCATGGGCATTAAAGCATTTAGCCCATCTATTTCTTTTGGTTGTTGCGTTGTACCAAATGCTTTTTTACGTACACCTGCAATAACACTATCCATTACTTTAGCTCCTTCATCTGCATTACCATTTCCTAGTGCAGACATTGTATGAGCATCTACTACATATTCAGAAGGTGATACAGCTAATGTTCCTATTTGTTGACCTTGTCCTTTTTCAACAATAGGCATGTAAACATTATCTTCCATACCATGTCCATCTCCTTCTACTTTACCACTAAATTCTCCACCATGTGCTAACGATACTAATCCACCTTTAGCTGCAAATTGACTTGCATTAGGTTCAAAACCAATACGATCAGCTAATCGAGTTCTAGGAGTTCTACCTAAAGCTCTATCAAGAAGTTCTTTTGCAGTTAAATTACTAGGCATTATAGTACCAGATGAATCTCTAATAACTTTTTGTCCATCAAAACCTGTATCAATAGTATAACCCATATCTTGTAGTTGTTGTTCCATAGCTTCTTCACTAGCATATACTTCATCCCAATTAGGCTGCATTAAATCCATACCTACAAGTTTAGCTACACCTTTTGGATTAGCATAGTCTGCATAAATATTTTCACCTACTTGTTTAATCTTATCAAATGTACTACCTGTATATCCTTCTCCACCTAATGTTCCACCAGTAGGAGATAAAGGTCCTTTACCAAAGAAACCTGTACGTGTTGCTTCAGGAGCTGAAGGTACACCCTCAGTTGTAAATTGTATATTACTAAATTTTGGAGTAGATAAATTTTGAGCAATATTTGTAGGTACACCTTCTGCAGTTATAGTAGGTTGTAAACCTGTTCCAGTATAAGCTTCTATACCTCCAGGAGTTGTAAGTATATTACTACCTATTTTAGAAGCTTGAGCAGCTTGTTGAGCAGCTTGTTCTGCAACTTTAGCTTGTTGTGCAGCAGCAAAAGGATTTCCTCCTGTTACTGGTGCTTTAGCAACTTGTGTACCTGCTTGTATATTTTGAGCACCAGGACCTACTTGTGTAACTTTACCTACATTAGCTGCAGTAGCAGCATTACCAGTACCCATCCAGTTACCACTTCCTATACCTTTAAAGAGACCACCAGTAGCTCCTGATATTAAACCTTGTCTAGCAGCATCTCCAAATCTAGCACCACCTAATAAGTTACCTGCCATAGAACCTAATCCTGTAGCAAGACCATAACCTAATGCACCACTTGTTGATAATGCTCCACCAAGAGCAGTTGCACCTGCACCAAAGACACTAGGAGCTAATGCACCAAGAGCATAAGGAGCAGCAACAGCTAATACTAATGGAGCTAATGCTTTAAATGCTTTAGACTTTACAACTTTTCTAATAGGTTTAGTTATAGCTGATGCTATTTTTCTTATAGGTTTAAAAAAACTTTTAAAACTAAAAGCTTCAGGTAATCCTGTTACTGGATTAGTTGTTAAATTACCAAGAGACATTAATCCTGCAACTTCATCAGGATTCATATGAACAAGCATATTATCTCCATATCTACCAAAACCTGCTAATCCTTGTGCTGCATCAGCTATAGAACCACCACCTGCTAAGTCTAGTACATATCCTCCTTGTTCTGCTGTCATAACTTGCTTTGAGAAAGGCATTATAGGATTACCTTGTTGATCTGCAGGAACCATTATAGGTTTAATTCCTCCTGGTGGTATTGCCATTCCTCCATAAAAAGGAGGTGTATATTCTACCATAGGACCAGTTTCTCCTATATTATCTGTTCTTGGCATAGGTTGAAATCTACTTTCTTGTTGAATAGGAGGTTCATATGGATTAAAATTACCAGTATCTATTCTACCACCTTGAATAGCTCTATCAAATATACCTTGTTGAGTATTTTCACGAAGAGGTATAGGACCACCTGCATTTGATATAAAGTTAGCAGCACCAAAATTAAAAGTAACACCTTCTCCTTGAGTGTTTACTATTTCATCATTCATAGCTTGTGGAGAACTCATGGGATCTTCTTGTGCTTCTTGATAATTTACTGTTTCTTTTAATCCTTCTGCACCTCTTGAAGGCATATTCATTAAACCTTGTTCAAAAGCATTTGCCATACCTGAACCTATAATACCTCCAAAACCTCCCTTCATATTTCTAAGATTGTCTAAAGCTTGTTCTTGTGATACATTAGGATCAGGAGTAGCTATACCAGAACCACCTACACTTGTTGATATAACTTGAGGTGTTCCTGTATTTTCTGTAGGTTTTAATGCATCTGAATCTTTTAATTGTCTAATCACGTCTGCAAAACCACCACCCATGAATTTATTAACAACAGGACCACCATGAGCTTTACCTCTTAATATATTTAGTTCTTTTTGAACTTCTTCTGGATTTTCTCTAAATATTTTTTGAGCTGCTTCTAAATCACCTTCTCCTGTAAAAATAGTTAGTGCAGCATCAACTATATTTTCACGTGTATTAGGATCAAGGCTTAATAATCTTTCTTCTTCTTCTTGATCAGCCTTTACTTTTTGTTCTTTTAATAAACCCATGTCCCTACCAGTTGTTCCTGCTAAATCAAAACGAGGATTAAATTGATCTAATACAGGATTACCTATTTCACCAAAATTAGATTTAAAACTACTTGCTATAGATTCACCACTTTGTTTTCGCACAACAGGTTGTTGTCTTACCTGTGGCAATCCCATTATTCCTTGATTGTTCATTTGTTGTAGATATTGCATAGCTCTTAACCTCTCTAGTCCTTCATCACTTTGTATTGCATCTTGAAATTCTGCAAGTTGTTCTAATTCATTTGGTGGTGTCATTATATTGCCTTTAAACCTATTTCATTAAACTAGGTAGTACTTGTTGTTGATTTTGAAATCCTGTGCTACCAGATAACCCTGGATATAAAACTCTATTTAATCCTTCTTGATAATTATAATAACCAGGTGTTGTAACTGAAACTGCTACATTTTGAGCTACTTCAGGAGGAACTTCTATATTAGTAGTAGGTTGAGGACTAAATTGTCCATACCCTGTTTCTGCAAATCCTGTTGGTTGTATATTTACTGTTGTATTTTGTTCTGGATTATATCTATATCCCCAAGCACGATCTGCTGCATCACTAGCCTTTTGATATTCTGAAAATATTTGTGGATCAAAAGATCTTCCTGTTTCTTGAGTAGCATTATACATTGGAGAAACTTCTGGAATATAACCATAACTATATAATTTACCTTCATCACCAAACTTATCTTGTGATGAATCTATATAATCACTTAAATAATTTCTTCTAAAATTAAACTCATTTTGATAATCTAAAGGATTAACTGTAGGTTGTACTTTAGGACCTATATATTGTAAATCAGTATCTGGATCTTCTTTACGTTTACTTACAAATGTATTCCAATCTGTAGTACTCCATGGTTCATCTGCTTGAGCTTCAGGTAAACTTGCTAGTCCTCCTTCATCTTTATCTGCACCTGTTATACCTAAATAATCTGTTCCAAGTTGTACAACTGTAGCAGGTATACCAAATCCTGGTATTGCACTTAATGTAGATAATACTGCTCCTGAATAATCACCTGCTTTATATCTTGCTATAGCATCAGCTATTGATAATCCTGTACCTACAGGACCTGCAACTCTTCCTACTGTTTTTCCAATTTTTGTTAGTAACGAAGGACTACCTACTATATCTCCACCACCAGTTTGAAAAATTTTAGTAGCTTCTTCTGGACTTAAAACTACTTCTGGGGTACGTGTCAATCCTCTTTTTAATAAAGACTCTACTTGACTTGTAGGTACTTTAGTTTCTAATACATCTCCTGTTACTGGTCCAAATGGAGTACCTCTTAACCTACCTTCTTTTGCATAATCTAAAGCTTTCTTTGGATCTGTAGTTGTAAATACTTTAGAACTTTTAAAACCTTCATCCATAATACCTTCTTTATAAGGTGTACCATGAAATAAAGTTGTTAATCCTTTATCAGTAGGTATTTTTGTAGGATTTTTTATATACTCTGTAGCTAATCTACCTGCTTGATTTAGTAAATCAGAATCTAAATTTAAATTATTATCTCTACGCCTTGGTGCATATATAGGTTTAGGTGTTCTTACTCTTTGTGCTACTTCTCCTCTATTACGCCTATTAAAATCTTCAATTTTTTTTCTAGCAGCTTCACGTATTTGAGCACGATACCCTTCTTCAGCTAATCCTCCTTCTTGTCTATATACTTTTTTATACATTATTTTTTACATTCATATAGTTTGATTGGGGTTTTGTATTATCTGCTATAAAATTACTATTACTATTATACACTATTTTTGAAGAGTCTGCTATAGGTTTTACAATTTCTTGTGAATTATACATATTAGGTGGTATAATTTGTCCTGTATTTATATTACCTATATAAGTACTTTCATTAATAAACTTAAAAAATTCATTACTCTTCAATTTAAATTTTCCCATGCTTGTGTTGCTGTTGTACTAACATAACCTTTAAACTTACCTGCAGATGCTGCATATGCTATATCACCTTTACGTGGACTACCTATTTCAGTTATAGTAACTACTGAATATATTTTAGTAGAAGGTTTAGCATCTACTTGTAAATCTCTAGTATCTAATTGATTTACTAATGCTGCACCCCATTGTGATATTTCTCTATGTACTCTATCAGCTTCAGGATTATCTTTTAAATAATCATATATTCTAGGTACTGCTGGATAACGTGCCATTATCTTCTACCATCTGGTTGAATTGCTAATCTAATGGAACCCCATTTCCAGCTAGTACCTGCTGAGTTGCAAGAAACTCTAACTCTCCCCTGCCTTCCTCTTGCTCTCATATCTATCTTAGCTGTTGAACCTGTTACTGTATGTGGTGGATTTGGTTTTTCTCTTGATGTACTACTTTCAGGAAAGTCTTTTGTTTTAATTGAAAATGTCAAACTACCATCACTTAAATCAAAGTCAGGAATAACTCTATTTAAAAACATTACTTCATTACCAGAATCTATATCAAAATCTGCTGACTCAATAAAGGAAGACATTGCTACTCCATCTGCTGTATATAAACCTTGCACTTCATTATTAAATAATTTATTAGATGCAGGATTTGTTCCTTGTAAACCTGTTGTTATTGTATTTCCAAATACTGTTTTATCTGCAAAGGTTGTAAATATACTATCTCCATAAGACCAATAGTTTTCATCAGGAGACCATACTACATAACTATCACATTCAGTAGAATCTGTAGAAGGATACAACCATATTATTTCTTTAAACTCTGAATTTATTCCACAGAATATTTTATCTTTTTGATCCATATTTAATCTATCAAATATAAATCTTCTTACTGTACAATCTAAACTTCTTACTTGACCATCAAATACATAGAAGTTATCATATCCCATCCATACTGCTCTACCATCATAATCAACTCCTGCATGTTGAGCTATTAAACCACAGTTAGTTCCTAATTGTGAGAACTGAAATACAAAAGGTGGACCTACAAAAGTCATAGACCATAAAGCATTATCAGTCCATATATTAATAGCATTACGAGATCTTTTTGCTCCTACTATTTTTGTACCATCAGCTAATATAACTTCACCAGAAGTAGAACTTATAGATGGAACCCAGTTTGTATAATCTTCTTGATTAGACCATCTAACAGTTAAAGGATTATATGTTCCTGTAGGACTAGCTGTTGTACCAAATTCATTACCACCTAATGCAATTAAATGTCTATCATTAGGAGATACTATAATACTATCAACAGTAGTAGGTGTAGAATTAGTACTACCTGATACTTTTGTTGCTCTTAATGGTGTGGTAGATGCATCAGTATCCCAATAGTAAATAGATCCTTTTCTTCTATTAGCTACTATATCTTCACCCCAATTATCTAAACTCCATTGTGTTATTTCACTTGAGAAGTCACTAGCTCCTGTAGATGTAGGTTGATTCCATGCTCTTGTATCAGAAGCACATACAGTAGCTTGATAAGATGCAGAACCATAACCTAAACCTGTTGCAGCATTAGATACACCAGTATTTAAAAGATAATGTATATGTCCATTACCAGAAGATGATTGAGCAGCACTTGCTGTAGTTGCTACACTAACATTAAAAGTATTAGCATTATTAACATTAACTTGATATGTACCTGTTCCTAATAATATATTACCACCTATAGTAGCAGTACTTGTAAAAAATACAAAGTCACCTGTTTGTCTACCATGTGCTGTAGCTGATACTGTAACAACATTAGTACTTACTGCTACACTAAATGCATTTGTTAAAGATGCACTAGATGATACAGGTGTTACATCAAATATTTCATCACCACTATGTTCATATAACATTTGAGCTGTACCAAACATAGCTCTTTTAAACTGATCATTATCAGTCCATGTTATAAGATCACGACCTGAACCATTAAAAGATGCAGATACTTTAGTTTCATATCCACCTATATTCTCTGGTTTACCTGCACGAAAACGTACATTATTAGTATCATACCAAGAATTAGTTTCTGCATATTGTGTGGACTCTCTTCTAATACCAGGTTGAAAGTCCATCTTTACGAGTTTAGAACTTGTAGAAGACATTACCTACCTATCAAAGTTTTTTAATAATACTGCGTCTATTGTTGATGCACTACGAGCTACATAACATAATATATCTACATCACTAGCTCCTGTACTTAATGTTGGTACTGCTGCAGATACAAACTGCCAAGCTGCATTATAAGCTAAAGTTCTTGAACCTGAACCATCTTGTATAACATGTATCTGTCCTGATTGTCCTGCAGTACAATTTGTAGGTAGTTCTAATGTTCTATTACCACCTATAGTAACTAAGAAGTTATTACCTTTAGCAAAATCAACTGCTATACTTGCTGCATCTGTTAGTGTTAATATAGGATTATAAGCACGAGAAGATGTACCTACAATTAAACTTCCTTGTTTTATATGCAAGTCAGCAGCTACTATTGAAGAAGTAGCTGAAGTTCTAACATATCTTAAATCTGCTAAAGATACATCAGCAATATTAGTAGCACATACTCCTATATCTGCAGAAGCTGCTGTACCTAATCCTAAACCTGCTGCATTAGTAGAGTATACACTTCCATCTGTATCTACTACTACTTGTGTTATAGCTCCTTGTGGAATAGTATAACCATCACCAGGTGCTGTTTTTATTTTAATTACATTAGTTGTTGTTGTATATGTTGCTTGGTTATTAATTACATATCCTTTTGTAACATTAGGAATAACCATTGTTATAGTAGTATGAGCACCACCTACAGTTCCATTAGCTTCAATAAAAGCGTTACGTGGTACGTCAGAACCTCCATCTACTGCAGATAATGTTACAGTAGCATTAGCACCTAAAGCTACAGTTGTATAACCTGCAATAGCATCATCAACAAGACTAATGACTCCATTATTTAAAACTGTACCCCAAGAGTTAGGATTATCTCCATCTCCTTGTTGAGTAAGTCTTATTCTAGTTGTATATGATGCTGCCATTATTTGCTCCTATTGTATTGTTTCTACTGTGCTGTTTATATCATAGTTAGCTCCACTATGATCTGCTCCTATTAAAGCACATGAAAATCTTTCTCCATTTGTTATTACGATTGTCCATGCTCCATTATTATTATTAACATATAATTCTATTAATTCATTATCGTTATTTACTGCCCACCATTTACGTGCTTCACCATGTTCTTGTTGTAAATTACCTGTAAGTTTATCATGTGTTGCACATAATAAAGTTTTCATATAAGTTCTTGTTTGTACATCTATATCTTGAGCTTTTACATTTACTATAAAACTTAATAATCCTGCTATTATTCCTACGATAATATATTTCATATTATGTTCCTAATTCTGTCCAACGATTAACTCTAGCTACTACATCTACTACTTGTTGACCATCTACAGTTTTATAAGTATCAGTATATAATGCTATAAATGCATTCATATCTGCTGCATTAGTTATTGCTGTTTCTATAGCAGTTGCATCAGAACGTATTGCATTTCTCCATGTTTGTATATTAGATGGTATTGCTGTACCTACATCTGCTTTACGTATTATATACCAATCTGTTTGTGATAAAAATCCTTCTTGTTGTTTTTTAACATTTTGTAAAGCATAATGTTTTAATCCATAATTAATAATTTGATTACCATCTTTATCTTTTAATTTATTTCCATCTTCATCTACTGCATCTTCATTTTCTAATTTTCTATCAGCAGCTTTAACTCCAATAGTTCTTATAACACTATTACCATCTCCTGCTATTGCATCTGAATAATCTTTTTCTATATAAAATCTAGTATCAAGATGTGATCCTGAAATAACTATAGGTAATATACCTAAATCTTTACGTTGTGCATCTGTCCATATTGTAAAGATTTGAGAAGAATAACGTACATTATTTAATACTATAGATTTTTTTCTATCATAGTATTCTACTATATTATTACTTTCTATTCGTGCCCACATATTTTATTCCTATCTTGCTGTTGCGTATTTAAATGGATTTTCTGCCATGGCTAAATATACAATTCTATAATTATTACCATTTAAACCTTCCCATGTTGTTCTAGGTTTAAAACCATTACTTAAAAAATCTATATTATAAGTTGAACCACTTGCTTCATCAGTATTTGAGTTTAACCTTACATTTTTATTAGTAATATTATAACCATCTCTTTCATTGTCAAGAACAACCCATGATTCTCCTGATCCAATATATCTTACTATAACAAGAGCTGGTTTAAATCCTGTATATACAAAAGGAGATGTATCATCACCTGAATTAGCATTTCCAAAATACATACCTGATCTTATATACCCTTCTACATTTGCCCAACAAAAAGCAATATAATCTCTACCACTATGGTTTACTTCATTATTATCACCAAGATAAACAAGTGTACTTGATGGTTCTGTATTTCCAAATATAGTTGCTGATTGGAATACACTATTTGTATCTAAATAGGCAAAATCAGCTCCAGAATCTTGAGCACCTTTAGCATAAACTACCCAATTATTAGTACCATTAGTTTGTTTAATCATAACAAAAGTTGGAGCAGAACTTAAACCATGTCCTATATTACCAGTTCCACCTGCACCACTATAACTAGAAATAGAAAATCCACCACTAGGATCAACTTCTTGTGTTACATTTACTGAACCTGTAGAATTAGTAGATGTTGATCCACCATTTGCAACCCATCTATAATTTAAATAAGTATCAGTATTTGCATTAACTTGACCATAAGCTGTTAATGTTAAAGCACTTGCTGTTGGATCAGCACTATAAGGACCATTAGCACCTTGATCTGCATTCCAAGCTCCATCAGAATTAAACTCTCCAAAGGAATCATAATCTCCACTATTATATCCTTGTGACCATACATTCCAACTATTAGAACTATTACGTTGTTTAATAACACTAAGAGAAGGTTTTTTTGCTCCAGATATAGTTATTGCTCTACCTGAACTACCATTACCTGTCCAAAGTTGAGCATCAAATAATTGAGATGGATAATCAGTATCTGTTTCTGCAGGATTTATTGCATCTGGTATTGGCATATTACCAGAACATAATGCTAAAAATCCTGTTGGTGGATCATAATAAAAATTACCATAACCTGTATCATCACTATTACCTTGTGCTGTTTTTGCTCCAGCAAATGTTCCATCTTGTCCTCCATTAAATACAGTAAATGAAGTTTGATATTCTTGACTACCAAATGTAAAACCATTGACTGGATTTTTTGTCCAAGCGAATTGTGGATTAGTACCATTTACAGGATCACCAGAGTTAGGTATTGAACCATTCTTTGCTATCCATGCTTTTTTATTATCCATATCAATATACCAGCTAACAATATCTCCTGTTGCTAAACTTGCTACTCCAGTTGTTACTACTGTAATAGTTCCAAACTGTGCTACTGCTGCTCCAGATGATTGTTCTACTGCTCCAGTATCTGATCTATATCGCATTGCCCAATACATACCCCTAGTATTTCCAGGTTCTTGTGCACCAAAATCTACTAAAAATGTAGTAGGATAAGAGTTAGTTAAATTTCCTATAAGTTGTTCGTAATACCATTTACCACTAGAAGGAAAAGCTACTGTACCAGATGGATAAGATGCGTCTGCACCTGTATTAGAATCTGCTCTTAAATTACCTTCTGATAAATCTGTATAAGTACCTTTATTTAAAGGATTGTATGTAGGATATTTACCACCATTAGAATCAGAGTTAAAGGTAGGAGTATCAGTTAGTTGATCATGTGTTGCAAAATTAGCAGCAGTCAAATCATTATTATTACCAGATGAATCATTACCGAAATCAGAACTATCTTCAAATTTAAGATAATAACCATTATTACCAAATGTTAATCCACTTGGATCTATTGGCATATACACTCCATTTTTTGTTTTAGCAAAAGAATCTGGACCATAGCTTTGTCCATCACAAAATACTACTTCTGCTAGTTGTATATCAGTACCTTCAGCTCCAGTACCTACACCACTAATACCACCCCAAGATTGTACTGTTCCACTTTCATTTAAAAAAGAAAAATCTTCATCTTGTGATATAGCACCATGAATAGTTGCAGTTTCATATGAAGGTTCTACACCATTAACATATAATCTTACTCTATCAGAAGCAGTAGACTGAGTACTATCAAATCTTACTACACAATGATACCATGCTGCTGGATCTCTAAAAACCATATCTGTTATTAAACGAGTATCTCCATATCCTCCACCAGTAAAATTAAAATTAGTTGTATCGTCTTGAGCACTATCACCAGTAAATGCAAAAAATACATATGTACCACCACCAGTTCCAGCAGTAAATGGATTACAAGCATTAGTGCTATTACCATCAAACACATATCTTTTCATCCACCAACTATATGTAAAAGTTTTACGACTTGTAGGAGTACCTGCTGTTATTTTTAAAGTACCATCTTGAGCTTGGCTATTTCGTAATGAATGAGCTATTTGATGCTCATAAAAATCACCACCACCTGCTGTAGCAGCTACTGCTCCTCCCATTAAATTATTTTGAAATACACCCATTATGCATACGCCTGTGAAATTACCATTTGAATATCTCCACCTACTCCATCACTTGAAGCAGATACTATTATGTAATCTAATCTATCGACAGCACCATTAGCTGTTGACATGGTTGGATCTGTACCACCTATAAATTTAAAGTCTGCGTGATAAGCCATTGTACCACTTCCTCCATCTTGAGTTAAGAAAATACTACCTGTTTGTCCTGTTCTACATCCTATAGGTTGTGCTAAAGTATGAGCTGCAGTAACTGATGTTCTAAAGTTTTGACATAAACCAAAGTTTAACGATACAGATGTTACACCATTAATAGCTGTGGCACATACAACTGCTGCTGCACTTTTAGTTAATTGTAATTGTCCTTCTAAACTTGTATTACCTGATACTCTTACAGTACCTAAGAAACCTGAATTACCTGTTATTGTTGTAGCACCTGTTATTTTAGCAGTACCTACTAATTGTGTATTACCACTAACACATACATCTCCATCAAACTCTGCTTTACCTCCAACAACTAATATTCCTTCTAATGAAGTATTTGTTGATACTCTAAATGTACCACCTACACCTAGATTACCAGTTATAGTTGTATTACCTGTTATTGTTGCAGTACCACCTACAGTTAAATTACCTACAAGAGTTGTATTTCCAGATACACAAACGTCATCATCAAACTCTGCTTTAGCTCCAACAACTAATGTACTTGCTATACTTACTGCATCTTGTAAATGTGCTTCTCCTACAACAGTTAATGTAGAACCTAGTTGAACTGCACCTGCTATAGTAGTATGTCCACCTATATTTAAATCACCAGATACAGAAACATTTCCTGCAACATCTAATGTACTACCAAGAGAAACTGCACCTGTTATAGTTGTTGTGCCTCCTACAGCAAGATTACCTACTAATACTGTATTACCTGATACACAAACATCACTATCAAATTCTGCTTTACCTCCTACAACAAGTGTAGTTCCTATACTTACAGCATCTTTTAAATGAGCTTCTCCTGCAACACTTAATGTTGAACCTAGTTGTACAGCACCTGCTATTGTAGTATGACCTCCAATATTCATATCACCAGAAACAGATACATCACCATCAAAAGTTCCATTACCTATAACTGTAACTGTACCACCTACATAAAGATTACCACCGACAGTTGCATTATTAACTGATATATTTCCTTCTATTGAAGCAGTTATACCTGTTAAATTAGAACCATCTCCATAAAAAGCACTAGCACATACCTTAGCATTAGCAGCTTGTACATTTGCTCCTGCTATTGTAACAGTTCCACCAACTACTAATCCACCTGATACCGATACATCATCTTCAAATTCTGCTTTGCCTGTTGTATTTAAAGTACCCCCTACAGATGTATTACCTGTAATATCTAAAGTACTTCCTAAACTTACAGCACCTGCTATCGTTACGTGACCACCAACATTTATGTCACCTGATACAGATACATCTCCATCAAATGTTGCATTTCCTGTAGCCATAAATGTACCACCAATAGATGTATTACCTGTTACATCTAATGTACTACCCATACTTACTGCACCTGCAATAGTAACATGACCTCCTATATTTACATCACCAGAAACTGATACATCACCATCATATGTTGCATTACCTACAACTGTAAGAGTACTTCCTACATAAAGTGTTCCACCTACTGTAGCATTATTAACTGATATATCACCACCAACTGACATTGTAACACCAGTTAAATTTGAACCATCTCCAAAGAATGCTGATGCACATACTTTAGAACTAACATGCACATCACCTTTTACAGTTACATTACCTCCAAGACTTACATTACCTGCAACATCTAATGTGCCACCTACAGAAGCATTACCTGAAACTCTAACAGCTCCTAAAAATCCTGCTGTGCCTGATACTGTAGCAGTACTTAATAAATTAACTGCACCACCAATAGATGTTGCACCTGCTATCGAAGCTGTTGATTGTAAATGTGTAGCTCCAACAACTGTAACAGTACTTGCAAAACTACCAGCACCTGCTGCATGAAAAGCTCCACTTACAGTTGCAGTAGATGCAAAATGTGCCGCACCTCCTACACTTAATGCTCCACCTATAGATGTAGCTCCTCCTATTGTTGCTGTATTAGCTACAACTAAACTTGATACAGATATATCACCACCAATAGACATGGTAACACCTGTTAAGTTAGAGCCATCTCCAAAATATGACGAGGCACAAACTTTATCTGTTACTTGTAAATTACCTGAAACAGAAGTATCATTTTCAATACCTAACTTACCTGCAATTTTAACAGCACTTGTAGCAATTTTAATAGCAGTATTAGTACCATCACCTGTTTGTACATTTGTTAAAGATGCATCAACACCTGTATTACCAGATGTATCTACTTGTAATAATTTTTTATATGTAGCATTAATTAAGCTGTTTGATAAATCACTCATACTGTATCCCATTTTCTATTATCTGGTGTCGGTACATCATTCCATGTAATATTTGCTAATTTCCATTCTAAGTTTCTACCACCTGTATCAGGTCTTGGATTTTGAATTGCTGGATTATCTCTTACATTTGGAACTTTATTTTGTGGATGATTCTTTAAATCATATGCACCATCCCAACATCCTGGACAAATTAACATTCCATAACTATTTAATTTCATTATTCTATGTGCATATACAAAACCACAGCAATCACACATAGCTCTAGCATTTTTATTACTTGCCACTATACATACCTATATCTTGGTTTAATAAGTAAACTTGCTCTTTCTCTATCTTCATCTAAAGCACGAGCTAATTTTTCTTCATAATTTGTTTTTAACATAGCTATACGATCCATTGGTAAACCACTTCTTTTCATAGATAAATAATAAGATAATCCACATGTTAATGCTGGTAAAAATCTTACAGGTGAATCTGCATTTTGATCAGCAGATTTATTTACATCTTCTACTTGACGTATAGCTTCTATTTGTAAAGTATCTGTTGTATTATCAGGAAGGGGCCACACATAAATTTTTGGATTAGCTAAATCTCTTTTAACAGTAAATTGTGTTGGTCTACCTGTTTGTGTTTTATTTGGTATATTTAAATATTCTTCGAAAGATATTCTTTGTAATTCAATATCTGTTGAATCTCTTCTTAAATTAATTTGTAAAGCATCTGTTGTAGAACTTGAAAGATCGTATGTTCCTAAACTTGTTGATACAGTTACAACAGTTGTATATGTTTTCCATAATAAAATCCCTCTGTTTTGCCAATCGTTTAACATTAAGTTAAGTGATCTTCTAGCAGATTGAGGTGTATGTCCAAGAGTTTGTTCACCACCAATCATTTCAGTAGCTTCTTGAATTACTTCGTCTATATCTAAATTAAAATTATATGTACCTGATGTTGCCATTATATTAACCTTTAATCATACATAGATGCAACTAAAAGAGAACCACCATGTTTAGCAGCAAATGTTTTTACATTTGTGGGTTTACCTCCTACACCTTGTTTCTTTGATCGTTTTCTTTGTACTGCTGATTTTCGTTGTGATGCTGTCATACGTTGAGCTTTTGCTTTAGGCACACATTTAGGATATTTACGTTTAGAACCTTTAGCTTTTTTTCTACCACAAGGTTGAAACTTACCATCTTTCTTAGGAGCTCCTATATCTACCCATTCTTCATTGACCCATTTTTTTAATGCACCACCTTTTTTTGCTTTTACTTTTCCTTTACAAACTTTTGATGCATACATATTAGCATATGCTGATGGATATACATCAAACTTTCTTTTAGCTGCAGCTTTGCCTTTCGGACATAATTTAGCCATTTAACATTTCCACCTTCTGCGTGCTTGTCTTAATCTTGAGTTAGGATTTTTAGCTGCTTTAGGAAACTTCTTCATTTGTCCTGCAGATCTTGCACAGTAACTCTTTCTTCTTTTAGCAGCTTTACTACCTTTTTTTACTTTACCTGTTACAGCAGTTTTTAATTTACTTCCTGGATTATTTCTTCTATACTTTGCTACACCTTTAGCTGTTAGTCCTGCTCCTGACTTGGTAGGTCTTTTATCACCTTTACCAATAGTCATGCCCTTCATGCCTGACCCTGTAATTTTTTTCTTTTTCTTTTTTTCTTTAGCCATTATTTTTTAACTAAACTACCACCAAAGTATAATCCAATTATTGCTGACATTAAGTGTGTATCAAGAGGTGTAATAACTACACCATTAAATAATCTATCCATATAAACTTCTTGTTTATCTATTAAAAACCAAAAGCCACCTTTAAATTCTGTCCATGTAAGTACAACACCAACATCTGTAAAGACAGGAACAAGTTTAGGATATGCAATAATAAAGAATACTGCAGTTAATGCAATGATTCTTCTTGTCCATTGAAATCCCTTATTGTCAAACTCTCTAGCTTTACCAACTTCTGCCATTTGAAATTTATCTCTAGCAAGGAGCATCTTTTGTTGGTCTTGTTTATTTTTTGTTGCCTGACTCCACATTGACATCACTCCACCTAAAAGGCTAGAGCCAAGCATTGTAATCATTTCAACTGGTAAACCACCTAACATATCTTACTCTTTTCTCAAACTTTTAAAAAAATTTATAATCTTATCTAGGATTTTATTTCTCATTTTATCTTTCCTCCTTTATAAAGTTTCTGAACAAACTTCTGTCCAGAATTGTCAATTAGTTTACCACCTGATTTCATATCCTTTTTAAACTTTTTATATACATCAGGTTTATTAATAGCTAAATAAGCTTTTTGTTTTTCAGATGCAAAAGGCATTCTTAATTCTTTGTATCATAAAACTGTGAAATCTCTGTATTACCATCATGGATATTTTTAGAGCTACCACCATAAAGTTGATATGTCATACCACCACCAGCTCGTTTCATCATTCTACCACCATATTTTTTAGATACCATCTTATCACGATTTCTTAACTTTTGAAAATCATTTGCAGTAATAGTGCCACTACCATCAGCATCTAATTTTTTTTGATTTCCTTTTAACATTCCACCTCCAGCTCGTTTCATTACTTTACCACCTGTTTTTTTTGTTAATCTTTTTTGACGATCAAGAACTTTATTACGATCTATTCCTGCTTCTATTTCTTTATTATCTCTTTTATATTGTTCTATATTTTTTTGAGCCTTAGCTTTATTACGGTCTCTTATATCTCTTGCTGCTTCAACTCTTTTTAAAAATCTTGCTAATACTTTATCTTTTTCATTAAAAGTTTTAGCTCTTTTTAAATCACCTTCAAAAGCAGATATAGTAGCTTCAACTTCTGTATCAGCCATTGCTGTAGCAGCTAATTTATTTTTTGCAGACCTTGCTCTTTTTTCTATTGTTTCTTTAGAAGGTCCTGCATCATATCCTCGAAAGGGTTGTTTTTCTTTAGCCTTTTTATTAGCTTCTTTATTCTTTTTAATTTGTGCTTCAGAAAGTGCCATTACTTTACTCCAATATTTTGTACATCTTTAGTAGATGTAGAAAAAGTTTTACCTTTTTCATAATTAGCATCTGATACTGCATCTATAGTTCCATGCACTTGAGGACCTTTACGAGCCTTACCAAACCCTTGTCCTGTAGGTTTACCTGTTACCTCTTCTAAATTAGCAGGGTATCTTAGTAAAGTATGTGGTCCTGAAAGATTACTTTCTTTTTCCATTTTTCTTTTTCCTTTTCTTCTTATTTGGTTTTATTATTTGTTGTCGTATATTAACTCTACTTACCATAACGAGCTATACCCCATCCTCTAGGTTTCTTTTTATTTTTTTTATTTTTCTTTTTTATAGATCCACCTTCTTGTAATCCTAATAATTTAAAACCTGAATCAAACATAGCATCACCTAAACTATAATTCATTGGATTTTTTCCAGGACGAAATAATTTAGAACCAGCTAATCCATAGATATTATAAAGAACTCTATCTGTTAAAGATGCTTTTTTCTTTTTTCTTGCCATTAGTTAGCACCTTGAATAATTGGATTAGGTCCTCCTTCAGGACTTGCTGGAGTTTGCATATCATCTCTTCTAGTTCTTCTTGCTTGATTACGTAATGCATCTATTGAATTTTTATATTGTGCTTCCATAACTGGAACATTATTCCAACTCTTCATATATATTGTTGCCTCTATCATACATGCATTAAACAATGCATTATAACAAAACTCACTAAAATAATTTGATGTTGTTGCACTTGTGCCTGTAGCACTTGATAAAGCTAAAGGACTTTTTGTATAATGTATTTCACTTACTACAGCAGATGCTGGAGTAGGTACTATATAAATCTCTGTATTATTTTTTCTTGAATAATATCTTGGTGTGCCTGTTGAAGCACTTGCATAGGGCCAGTAGTCTATTGCATATTCGTAAGGTCTTTGTAATAATGTTGTAATATTAGAAGATACACTTGTTCTATACATTACATTACGAACTACTAAAGCTCCACTTGGTAAAGTTACATTAGGATTATTTGCTGTTAATGTAACAGATGTATAATAATCTAATCCTGAATCATCTAATTCTTTTATTAAACGATCTTCAGCTCTATTAACAAAAGCAGGAATTTGATCTGCAAACTCTGTAGAATCATTTTCTGCTGTATTTATAATATCAGTTTTAAGATAAGAATAGGTTGCCATTTGTTACCCTAAGAATAAAGTTACGCCACCATTAGCTCCAGGAGTTGATACACATACTGTTGCATCACATTTAATACCAAGCTCTCCTATAAAAATATCTGCTTGCCCACTTGCAGGAACTTGAAATTTTATTTTACTACCACTACTGTCAGAAATGTCAAAAGTTCCATTAACTGTTGAGTATGCATGTAAAGCTAAAACACGTGAACTACCTTCTGTAGTTACGATAACGCCTGTTCCCTGTAAAAATTTTGATTTACTTGCCATGTTTTTTCTTTCTATTTAAAAACTGGAGAGATGGAATAACTCTCACCTCTCCAGAATTATTAAGTATTAGACTCCAGGATTTCCATACCATCCTCTCCAATCTGAAACACCGAAAGAATATCTTTCACGTGCTTTAAATCGAAGATTTCCAGTATCAAAATCTGGTTCCATTTTAGTTTGTAGAGGTGTTCTAATAAACATCTTCGTGCTATTTGGAACATCTGTTTTTACCCACCAAGCATCTCCATCATTGAATCTTCTATTTACATAGAATCCTTGAGGAACCATACCCATATGTCTTGTAGGATTGATATCGTTATCTGAACTGCTAGGTTTTCCCGGTGTGTTCAATATAACGTCAGCAATATTCCAAGAATCTACAGGAATGTGCAATGACATAGCACTTGCTCCTACTAAAATACCTCGATCATCTTTAGTCTTTTGAATTTGAGTTAAAGTTGTTTCAAGGGTACTTTGAGAAAGATCTGCATTTGTACCATTATTTGCATAGTTACTTTGTAGTCCAGCTACAACAGTTGGGTGTGATGCTGAAATAAATGCAACACCATCTCCTATTGCAGAATTACCAGCAGTAAAAGCATTGTTATATAACTCAGCAGCTTTAGCTTGCTTAGTATTTGCCATTGCTCTTGCTAGTCCTTTTGCACGTAACTTAGCGAAAGTATCATATAGATTATCTTCCATTGCTTCTTCAGTTACTGCAAAAGCTAATGCAATAGTTTCGTTAGTATAACGAGCAGTATAAGACTCTGATGCATCATCATAACTAACTGCAGCACCTTCATTTTTAGTTGGTGCTGTTCCAAAACCTGTGAAGAGTACTTCTTCTTCAAAGGCACGATCTGAGTTCTCTATATCATATAGAGGCTCATGTTCATTGTTTACTTCTCCGTACTCCAATCCGAAAACTGCATTCAGTCCAGGAAGGAGCTCTTTACTAATACTAGCTCTATTTATAGCCATTATTTAATCTCCTTTAGACTAATTTGAAGTACTAACCATAGCACGCACAAAATTACTTCTATGCCCACTTAGCCAGACTTCTACAATTGGGTATTGATCAAGAGAACTTACATTACCACCTACGGACATTCCGTCATACATTTTACGTCCAACAACTCTAGCATGAGCACCTATTTCAGCACTTGTTGCTACTGCACCAGCTTCTAAGAAATACCTAGATTGACCAGTAATAGTTGATCCAACAGATGCATTAGTAACAGAACAAGTATAATTGTTCACAATTGCTAACTCACCATCAGATAATGTTGCATTCGCTTGAATGTAATATGTTTGTGTAGGATCAGTAATGACATGTAGTTTAACATCAGACGCAGATGTTGCTCCTGTCCAATGACGAGAGAACTTTGGTTCTCCATCTTCTACATAAGTACAACCTTGGAAAACACCTGAAGGTTTACATGAAGTTCCTGCTAAAGGTGTAATAGTACCTGTAGGCATAATAACAATCATATCACCTGTAAAGATGTCTTTAGGAAGCATTGCTGTTAAAGCAACTGCAGAATTGGAAACAGGTTGAACAATTTGTCCAAATGCTTCTGTATTCGCTTGACCATCTCTTTTTCGAACTGGAAGGAAACCAAACGGATTATAACTTGTAGCCATTTAAATTTCTCCTATTTGAAAATTTTAAAAAAAATAAAAGGCTTATCCCTGAAATTGAGGGGTTCTACCTTTTGTTACTGTTGATTTAGAATTATTGCTAATCGGCATACGTGAGTTAGAAGCTTTCATCAATTGTGAATTTACTGCCTCCATCTGTTCTGCTGATTTAGCTTTATAAAATTCTTTTTTAGCCTCTAGCTTTTTCGTAGGTATTTTACCTAACGCAACATCTCCACGACTGATGACTCCAGCATAGCGACCTTCCTTCCTCACGAATGAAGTTGCACTCATTTCAGGTACTTCAGTAGGTGTAACAAATTCCCATCCTTGATTTAATTTCTTACCAACATTCATGTAATCATCATTACCTCGTAAGTCGATACGTAACCAACCAAGTGTTAAACCATCATTTGCAAATCTCTGTTTTACATTTTCAGGGATTGAAGTTGCATTAGGTTCTTCATATGTATAATCTGTTTCTTCTCTAGTTTCGGTTTCTCTGTTCTGAGTACTACGTGTATTTAATCGTGTCATTTTACCCTCCACGTTTCATATTAACTGTTGTATACTCGCCTTCGGCTTTCTCTGTTTTAAGCTTTTCAGCTGCATACTGTTCAAGTGGTATGCTCCATTTATTAGCTAATCTTATATCTCCTTGAGATAGTTTAACTTTTTTAGAGCTAGGAGAGGAACGTGAACTCCCTGCTACAACTTGAGATGGTGTTGACGAACCATCTGTACGAATTTCTTTTTCAGCAACAGGCTCTTCTGTTTTAAATTTATGAGGAAATGCTGCTGCAATTCTTTTATCAATCTCTATATAAAAATCAGGATCTTCTGGTGTATATCCTTCATTTTTTAATTCAGCATCAATAGCTAATGCAGATGCTGTCATAATATTATCTTTACCAAACCATTCATTATTAGCAGCCCAATCTTGTGCTCTTGGATCTGGAGCAGGTTGCATTGGTTGTTGTATTTCTTTAGGCTGTGTTACTACTGGTTCTTCATCTTTAAACTGTTCTTTTGTTACTGTTAAAGTTTTTAAATCTACTTGAGCTTCATTTAAAGCTTCTTGAGCTCTTAAAAGTTTTTCTTTATCTTGGCTTTCAAAAGCTTCTAAGTAAGAATTTCTTGCTAACTCAACTTTATCATTCAATTGTTTTTCAGTTGCATCTAAATTTAATTTATTAGCTTTACTAAATTCATTTCTTTGTTGAGTTGTTTTATTATGTAAAGTTTCATTCTGTTGAATTAGTTTTTGAATTTGCTCATCTCGTTCTTTTCTTTGACGAATAAGTTGCCTTATTCTTTTTTGAGCACCTTCAGTTTCAATTCCTTTTAATTCTTCAGGAGTTTCTTCTTGTTTGACTTCTGGTTGTTTTGTTTTTTCTTCTGCTTTAGTAGGCGAAGAAGCTTCAACTTTTTCATTCTCTTCACCTTCTACTTCATACTGCACTTTATCTTCTTGTTTATTTTCTGTTTCAGGAACTTCTACTTCATTCCATTCTTCTTTGTCTGCCATGTTATCCTCCGTTGTATACGACACAAACGCATTACGTATTATTGTTATTACTTATATTATACCATACTTTTTCCTATAATGCAAGTTTAAAATGAACCTTTTGTTAAATTAAATGTAGGATCTAAATCTGTAGGATCTTCAACTTTCATAATTACTTGATCATCAAATAATAATAATAGTCTAACTCCTTTATAAAATAATTTTTGTCCTACATGTTTACCATAGGCAATGTAATCATTCTTCTTACACCATGCACCATTTGGAAATTTATCTGGATCTTGATAAGCTAACTCACCAAGTTTTAATACTCTTCCAACTGTAGTTAAATATGATATATCTTCTCTTGTTGAATCAGGTAAGAGAATACCACCTTTTGTTGTTTCTTTTATACTAATAGGTCTTACAAGAATATGATAACCAGGAAGGTCTGGTAAAACTCCTGGATCTTTCTGATCATCATCTGTAATCCACAGATCATTCTTTATACCTTTTTCTAAAGCTACTTGTTGCATTAGTCATCATCCTCTTCAGCATAAGTTCGTTTTTTAATTATATCTTTTAAATTTTGTTTCGCCCATTCTATACCATAGATAGAGCCAACCATTTGCCTATAGTGAGAATGATCTTCTGCAGATCCTGAACCTAATTGATTTTTTAAATTCATAATTTCCTCACTATAAGCTTCGACTACTTCATCCCATATATCCATTGATTAAATTTCTGCACATGCGTAACAGTTAATCTCAAGACCTACAGATATTTCTTTTATATTAGGTGATTTCCACATAATATATCCTTTCTATATTATATTAATATTAAGCAAATGGTGTTGCTAATGTACCATCACCATAAACGATTCCGTCTACATGCCATACAGCAGTAGCACTTCCTTGTCCACCAGTAGCAATACCTACACAGTTAATTTTGCCACCAATAAAACGACCTTTAGTATCAGCATCCATTACAATTTTATCATCATCTGAACCATCAGCATAAAATTGTTTAGCACTTACAGTTCCTGGTGCATCTTTATCCCAAATAAGTAAATTTGAAGATGCTGTATAAATATCATTAGCAGATGCTCCATCAAGACTAAAAGTACCAGTAAATGTTGTACCAACAATAAATGTATAATTTAATCCTGCTGCTGCAGTTGGTAAAGTTACAACAATACCTGCTGCTCTATTTAAAAGATAAGTTGTACCTGAGTCTGAAGTTTCTACAGATTTTGTTGCAGCAGTAATACTTTCAATAACTCCAACAGAATTAGTAGCACCTGTCATTTTCATAGTACCAGTACCAGATACATTACCACTTGAATCAATAGTAAAGTTATCGGTTGCTACTCCGTTTGATAAGGATATCTGTTTGAATCCTCCTTCAGACCTAATAGGTCCATTAAATGTTGAGTTTGCCATTTTTTCCTCCTTAGAAAATTAAACTTATCGTCTTGGCTTGTCTGCTAGGGCAGTCGATAAGTTGTATATAAATCCCTAGTAAAATTAATAATTTGTTTGAGATTCAGGGTCACCTCGTAGACAATCTCTTTTATCAAAACCTGTAGCATTCTTTGCTATAGGATCTCCAAAAGTATCTCGTCCATTAGGAACATGATCATTTATACCAAATTTATTTTTTGCATTATTATCTTTAACTTCTACAGAACCTTTTTGTAATCTAGGTGAACCTGCTCCGTCATTAGGATAATGTACTGCTCCATATTGTGGCATATTATTTCTCCTTGTCTAGTTGTTGCATTAGTTGTAATGTTAATTGTGCTTCATCTTTTTCGTCTTGTTGTCCAATTTTTTCTGCAGCTTCTAAAGATTTTAAATTCATTTGTCTATCTTTTGATTCTATTTCAGCTTGTTTAACAGCTGCATCTGTAAGTAATTTTTGTTGTTCTAATTGAATTCTTTCTTCTTCAATAGCCATCTTAGCCATAACATCTAATTGTTTTAAAGCTTCTTTACTTGTTCTATCAGCAGTAGCTTTTTCTTCTCTTGCTAAAATATTAATGCCAGCTTGTTGAGCATCAATCATTTGTTGTTGACGTTTTAATTCAAGCTCTTGCATGTTAATAGCCATCTCAGCATTTTCTGTTACAGCATCAAGTTTTAATTTTTCTTTCTCAACTTCAACTCTTGCTTGTTCTAATGCAACCATTTGTTGTTCAGGTGATTGAGCTTGTGTTGCAGCCATATTAGCATTTAATACATCTTGAGCAGCTGCTGCCATTACAGCTTCAATTGCTGTTGGATTATTTTGTGCTTGTGGTAATTGTTCTACCATAACTGCAGTTACTCCACTCATTTGTTCTTGATATTTCATTATAGAATGTTCTTGTACATTTGCTTCAAGAACTGGACGTAATCTTTGCATAATAGGATTAGCACCATTCATTGGATCTTGTAAGTATGCCATCTTTACTTGTATATGTGCATCATGGTTTTGTCCTGGAAATGCAGCAATTGGTAAACCTTTTGTTGCAGCTGTTATATCTGATACAGGGTCCATAGGTTGTGGTTTAGGTTCTGGTGGTAGTATCTCTTCCATGTTAGGCATATTAGCAGCATTAAGTATTGTTCTATTTAATGCTTCAAGATTAAACATTCCTGGTGGAGATTGTTGTGCCATTTGTAATGCCATATTTGCTAACATCATTCTATGGGCATTACTTGGTATATTTGGATCACTTACTGGAACTACATCTACAGCTCCATCAAAATCTTTTTTAAAAATAGTTCTACTTTCATTTGGAACATCATATGGATATTCAACAGGTAAGTAATCATAATCTATTTGTGCAATAATTTTAAATTCATTACGTTGTGCTTTGTGTAATCTTTTATGAATACCTGAAAAGAATTTACTTGAAGCTTCAATTAAAGCCATAGTAGTTCCAACAGGTCCATAGGAGGCAGCATCAGAAACTATTTGTTCTGTGCTGTCTGCAAACTTCTGACCAGCAGTAGTTACAAATTGTAGCATGTTGTATAGGGTTGAGGAAGGCTCTTTATAAGGGAGAGGTATAATAGCCTTTGAGAGATCTATACCAGTTGCTTCAACCTCCTTGAACTCACCTGGAGCAATGGGGTCGTTATCACCAACCATCCTTACTCCTTTAGCCTTAAAACCTCCTGGTAAATTTGAGAACTGCCCAGCATCTACGAGATTACGCATTGCTGCTGTAGCTGTCATAGTTAAATTACCTAAGAAGTGTATAAGACCAAGACCATAAAACCCAAATCCTGGAACAAATCTATAGTGTACAAAATGGATTCGTTTCTCTTTGTTAGGATCATTAGGTTCATAATTTCTACGAATACTTAATATCTGTCTTGATTGCTCTTCAACAGTTACAATGTATGGAGCAAACTGTCCTTCTTCCGTTTCAGAATCAGGAATATCTAATTGAACATGTTGTTCTAATAAAACATATTGTGGATCAGAATCACTTGTAGGAGATAATCCTAATATAGTATCCATCTTAGTTGCAAAAGAACTTGGATTTGGATTAGTTGCTTCTGGTAATTCTATATTAGAATATATTCCAGATTCTAAATCTTTGTACATATCAATTGGATTTTTATAAATTATATGTGTATACCTATCAGCTTTACGTAAATCAGATGCATTGTAAGATACATAAAATTGATCTATTGGTATAAATTCAGCTACAGGTCTTTTTAAATTTGCATCATAATAAACTTTTTTAAAGGCAGAACCTATTAATGGTAAATGAAAAAGCATTCTTTCCATTTCATCAAAGTATTCTGGCATCTGTTCAGTTAACTGATAGTTCATAAAGTTTTGAACACGATTAGCTTGCTCTTGTTTTTGAACAGATTGTGTACCAAGTATCTGTGATTTAACAGGACCACCAGATGGAAATAATTCTTGTGAAGCTTTTGCTTGGAACTTAACTGCAGATTCTATCAGTAGGGGGTGAACTGCTGTACACGCACCTTCAAAAGGTTCACTAGCATCTTCTAGTTTTAATCCTAATAAATCAAATCCTCTTTCAAACATAGATTCCCAATCGCCTCTGGAATCTTTATCAGCTTGAAAAGTATCTAATACTTCATTTGCAATGAATGTTAAATCTTCTTCATGTATATTTTCTGCAATATTACTATACCATTCTTCAGCAGATACTTCTTCTTCAATTTCTGTAGATTGATCAAAATTAACAATAATCCCACCATCTTCTGATACTTCAAAAGTTGTTTCAGTATTGTTATCGTTTTCTATAGATTCCATAGGCACAACATTTGGTGCTTCTTCTGAAATCATTTCAAATGGATTTCTTTCTGTTGCCATTATATTTTACCACCTTTTTTAAAAGGAATAATTATTTTAAACTTTGCTTCATCAGGAGCTGTGCCTTCTCGTAAAGCACCACTTAAATTAACAATAGCATTACCTAACTTAAAAGACTTATCAATTGAAAAATCAATAGGTTCTTCTAATTTTTTAGTTAATTTTTTTTTGACTGTTACTTTGCTGGTAGGACGTTTACGTTCATAGACTATAGTATTACCTCGTAGTCTAACTCCCTTGCCTAAATCTAAATCCATTATATTCTCCCTGTATGTATTTATATTACTATTATACCATTAAACTCGCCAATATGCAACTCTTTTTTTATTTTTTTTATCATCATCATCCCAATCAGGATCTTCAGGGTGTGTTAAGTGCCAAGATTCTTTCATGTAATGTATTGCCATTGTCATTGCATCTACTTGGTCATCATGTGCTGCATTAGGAAACTGTAACATTTCTGTAAGTAAATCATCTGCCCAAGGTTTATTTTGTGGTATCCAAACTTTTCCTGTTTCAATCATAGGAGATGCTGCATATACTCTACTGACTTTATCTCTATCAGGTGTATATTCTTGAACAGGCAATCCAGATCTACGCATATCTTGGATTAATGATTGTCCTGATGCTTTCTTTTCTATGATACATACATCTGGTTGAAACTGATCGTATAGTATCTGTGACATTCTTCGCAGTTCAGGATATTCGTAACGCCCTCGCATATTTCCTAGTAGAATCATATGAGGTTGATAACTTTCAATACCAAGTTCATCTTCATCATACATAGAAAAAATACCCCATGTTTGAATAACAGAGTAATCTGCTGTAGTTTTTGTAGAGAATGCTGTATCAAAAGTTTGTATAATAAAATCACATGCTGGTGGATCATCAAACTCCCACCATTTAATCCAATTCTTTTTAATTAATCCCCCTTCATCTGGTGTAGGATTCTGCATGTAGAGGGCATTCCAGTATCGAGAACCATTAGAAGCTTTTATTTCTGATTCATCTATACGTAAATACTCATCTGGTTTCCATTCAGGAAAGTATGATGTGCCTTCTGGTAACTGTAACAGTTCTGCAGCATCCTCATCTAGCCATGCAGGTATGCGAATAACCTCCCAAGGTATTGTTTCATATTCAGAGTTCTCTTCTTGTTTTAATAACCAACCACAAAGATCATCATAATGATAACGAGTATTAATAATTAGTATTGAGCCATTGGGCATAATTCTAGTTCTTAGTCCTGCCGGGTACCATTCCTTAATATATCTTCTACCTGCATCTGAGTACGAATCTTCTTCGGACATGACATCATCAAGGATCGCAATGTGAGCACCTCTTCCTGCAATCTGGGATCGTACTCCTGCAGCATAGTATGTTCCTCCTTGATTTGTTTTCCATTTCCCTGCAGCTCTAACATCTGATCGTAAAGCCACTCCCCTAAAGATATCTTGAAACTGTTCAGTCGATACAATATCTCTGACAGAACGTCCAAAGTCGCTTGATAATTGATCACTATGAGAAACTGTAAGTATTTCATGTTCTGGATTCCTTCCGATATACCATGCAGGAAACAATTTAGAACAGATAACAGACTTTGAAGATCTTGGTGGTAGAAATACCATAAGCCTTTTGATCTTACCTTCTTCTAAATCTTTTAGTTTATTTGATATAACTTCAATATGTCTGCCCATTCTCCAATCAGATATTAGTGTAGGTGCTACAAGACCAACAAATGTTAAAAAATCTTGTTTGGCATGATAACCAATATACTTATCCATTATTAGTTTGGCATCTAAAACTGGTGGGAAAGGCTGTAATTCTGTTTCCATAATCATATTATACCATATTTATTTTATTAATGCAAGAAAAATATTTACTTACAAGACTTGAAAAGTCTTTATAGAGTTATTATATATTATATTATATATATATATATATATATATTATTATAATAATACTTATTAGACTTAATAGTCTTATAAAGGCATGGGCGATTTTGACCCATAGAATTTTGGTAAATATTTCCTAGGTGTATATATATAATAAGAGGCGAGCCAGATTTTTTCCCCTGCCCCTAGGATTTTACTAGGACATATTTTTTAATCTGGATAAAAGATACCTTGAAAGACTCCCCCAGAGAAAATGGATAGGTTTCAAATTCTCTGGGAGTCTTTGATAACTATAAGAGCTCGACAATAATTTGAAGGACTCGACAAAAAAAAACTCCCCACAAATTAATGTGAGGAGTCTTTGGGGAGGAACTTTGAAAGGCTATTTAAATGGAGTGTTCGCTAATGTCATAGCCTCATGTTTATCGGTAGTTAGTTTAAGGTGATCGGTTACTGTTAATGAATGTTCGGTGATATAAGTTATCATTGCATTAAATTCTTCAATAACCTTTTCAAGACTAACTTTCTCAAAGCCTCCTGAATCATCTACTAAATAAAAGCTGATAGGATTCTTTTCTAGTTCTCCTACCTGAATCATTGCAGGCTCAATATTATCTACTAACATATCGTACCTTGCTCTATTCCTACCAAGTGATGGAGCTCTCATCATATTGATAGGTAGATTTACTGTTAATGAAGAATATAATTTTTTCCATTCAGCTAAATCAAAAGTGATAGTAATATCTTTATCTGACATTATTATCTCTATCTCTAGTTTGTAGCCATTCAGCATTGAAGCGATTTAAATCCTCAGCTTGCCCATAAGCATTAACTAAAGTTCTAACATTACCAAAGTTACCAAAGAATAATTGAGCATTATTCCTATCTAAATAACAAAGAGAATTGTGGAGTTCTTTTACTCCTTTGTCTAAACTTCCAAGCCTTGAATCAGCAAATCCCATATTAAAGAGAAAAGCTTGGAAATTAGTTTTAGGCTTTATAACCATTATTTCGTCCTTTCATTTAATTGTTGATACTTAATGATACTACAATAGAACGTAGATGTGAAGAAATAATGTAAGTTTTATGGAGATTTTATGGAGATAGTATAAAGAAATTATGTACCTGGTAAAGAACAAAACAAGAACATACCAGGAAGAACAAAAGGGGAACAAATAATATAAAGCTAGACAAAAAAAAATATTATTATGCTAGACAATAACTTGTCATGCTAGACAATAACTTATTATGCTAGACAATAACTTGGACAGCTAGACAGCTATGCAATAATTACATAGGCTAGACAGTCAAAGCTGCATGAGAACAAAAGGTGAACAGGCAAAAGTCAATCTATAATAACTATTGTAAAAACTTATAACACTTTGTAAGTTTTTAAAGTTTAAATGATTATGATTATATAGCCTTGTGAAGTAATCCTTTAAAAGCCTACAAAGTATTAAAAGCCTTGTATTAATTAGATACTTTAAAAGTTTTATAATCATTTAAGATAATATAAAAACATGGCAAGTATACATAAATGACTATATAAAAGCATTGCAATGATTACATAGTAAGGCATGCAAAATTTGCATAATGGCTGCTTTTTTCATTTTTTACTTGCTATTAATATGAATATATGCAATACAATAAATAATATTAATTAATTAATGAAAGGTATACAATGATTGATTTAAGTATAGATAATATTAAATCATTAAATGAGATTCAATCGCATTTAAATAATGCAAAGGAATTAATGAATGATTTAAAAGAATATAATACAATATTTTCCGATTGTGATTTATTAGAAAAGGCAAGCGAAGATATTGACGTAATCGAAAATGATATTGATGAAAAATATGACTTAGTTAATAGATAATATTAAAACTTTAAAAGTTTTTAAAAGCCTTATAATTAATTTTATAAGGCTTTTTTTTTATTTAACTTATTAATTCACCATGATGTGAAAACCTAAAATATATATAAGGTAATTTAGGAATTTGAATAGGTGTTAAATCAGTTTGTAATAATCTGCTATTCTTTTCTAAGGGTTTAAACATGGTATGTTTACGGAATTTAATACCTGCATGTGAATAGCATATCTCACAAATAGATTTAATAGGTTTTTTAATTTTATGCTTTGTAGCTTCTATTATAATATTATTATTATTTGATTTACTTTTTTTATAACAACGTAAGCAATCAATACATTTTTGTCCCGTACAATTTTGCATTGCTTTATATTTTGGATTGTCAATAGTAACATTATTAAAAACCTTATCAAAATATCCGAAGGGTTTTAATATTGGTTTATCTATTTGAGAATTAGAAAAGATTAATATTAAATTTTTTGGTTTTTTATTATTATCAAAATAGTTATTAATAATGTCTACTCTTTTAGTCCATAAAGCAAAGGTAGTTTGTTTATTAGCATTACATATTTTAATATAATTTTTTAAATGCATATTATTTTTAATCTTACTTTTATCAATCTTAACTTTTGATTGTGGTTTATTAGATTTAATACAAAAATTATTTGTTGTCGTATTAGTTCCAATAGCATGAAAGCCTTCTAGCTTTCCATTTAATTTGCTAATATGCAATTCATTATCTTTATTTATCAATAAGTTATTCATTTTATTTAAATCCTTTTATTAATTATATATACTTTAATCTAGCATATATAATATAGTATAGCAAGAATTAATTTAATTATAGGAAAAAACTATACAACATATAGGAAAATATTATTGGACATAAAAATTTTTATATGATATTCTAAAAGTTTGTAGCTGCAAAGAACAAAACGTGAACAAAATATTTTATTTTTTACTTGACAGCTTGACAATTTTATGCTAGATGCCAGACAATTTAGTTATAGGAAAAACCTATAGTAAGTATAGGTTGCAATTATAATTCAATCTGCTATAAAGAATTATCTTTAATTAAAATGGAGTAAAATAAAATGAAAATAAACTTTGTAAAACTAGGTGTAAACCTTGCACTTTTTGGATTAAAAATTCAAGGTAGAGTACCAACTAGATATAGAGATAATGAAAGAAAGAATAATGATTATACTATATCCTATACAGAAGGTGGAGCAAGTGGAGAAAACTTTCTTAAAATAACTAAGGGAACTAAAGTATATTATTTTCCAGAGTATGAAAGAAAGAAAGAACTAAGAAAAAATACTTATACTCTTGATATTGAAAATCAAAGAATATAATTGTTGACAAGTTTGTTAGTATCTTGTATAAAAAAACTAACATTAATTTTAATAATAATTTGGAGTAAAATAAATGAGTAGATTATCAGACCAAGTAATAGATGATACTACAAACTATGAAATAGAAGTTGAAAAGTTTGTAGTAAATAATGTTTGGCATAATGTAGTTGAATGTGTTAGAGAAGTATTACTAAACATTAAACATCCTAATCCTAATATACCTTTAGAGGAAGTAGTAGAATTTATTGAGGAAACATATAGAGAAAAACAAAGTAAGTACTATGTTTAATTTTCTATTTGCAGTAGGACTAGGTGTAATGCTAGTAAATTTTGTAGGATTAGTATTAACTACTGACCTTACATTAAGCCTATTACATTTATTATATTTTGTAGTAGGAATATTAATCTGCCTAATAGTATGGCAAAAATAATTACCATTTTGGTAAGAGAGAAGGTAACATGAAAAGAATTAAACTTGGTATAGTAGGTGTAGATAGTGGACAATTATTAATCTGTGACCCTTGCTATCTACAATCAGAAGGCTTAGAAACATCAGAAAGATTAATTAATTCTGCACCAATACAAAAAGGTGATAAGAACCATAAACAAATTGTTAATACTATCGGTGCAGAAGTTGGAATTAAATTTGATAGTGGCTATGGTGACGGAGCGTATTCAGTTTATGGATATGTTAATAAACATGGAGCAATAGTAAAAGTTGAAATTAAAATGGGAGATATAGAATGAGTAAAGACCCACACAATTATATGTTTAGTGAGATACCTAACAATAAAGAAGGTAAAGAACTTGTTAGGCTTATGAAAAAATATCTTAATAAAGATAGATATAAAATGAGAACTAGAGGACAATATCTTATTGATAGTGAGAAAGCTAATTGGAGATATTATTCTCATGGTCAACCTTTAAATAAAAGTAAATGTATAAGAATTTATATTGATGACCATGTAATGAAAGCAAAAGAATATAATTATTACTTGACAAGAAGTTTAAATACTCATAAACTTCGTCAAATAATAAATATAAGTGAGGAGTTATTACATGATTGAACTAACGATTGACATTAATCAGTATATTCAACATGAAGATAAGAATGTAATTTATTTTAATGTAACTGATTTTATAAATGACGCACAAGAATATTTACAAAACGATAATCCAGAGTATAAAATAGTAGAGGAGAGTTGAGATGAGTAGTAGTGTACGAGAACAGTTAGAAAAATTAGCTGATGATATGGAAGTAAATCAATTAGGTAGAGAAGAACTAATCAAAGCAGAACATACATTTGAATTTACTGTTGGTTTTACTATGGGAATAACAAGAGCATTAGAACTGTTAAAGAAAGAGGAGCATGCTAATGATTAGTAGAGGATATAGAGTAACAGAGTTCAGAAATAAATGGAAAACTATTTATAGTAAAACATTTTTCAATAAGTATATACCTATCCATGAAGATGTATGGGTAGATGATAAAGAGTTTATAGAAGCTATGAAGAAACCAGAAGGTGAAAGATACATATGGACAATAGGATTTGAAGAAAGTTACTATGTGCATAGTGGATACCATTTGGTTAATAGAATAGGTTTTATAATATGTAAAAATAAATGGGAAGATGATTCAAATATTCATGTGAGAGGATATTAAGATGAGTAACTGTCAAAAATGTAATGTTCATAATGAACTATCTAATGATAAAAACTATTCAGATGAAGTTGCAATATGGACAGAGTTAGATATAGAAATGCCTAAAGATTTCTATTCTTTATGTGAACATTGTTATGTAGAGGAGATTGAAGATGAGTGCTGATATAATAGATATGAATAATAAAACTATAAAACGTGGTAAGAAAAAACTATCTACTGAGGAGCAGTCTGAATTAATTTATGAAAAGTTATTAGATTTATCAGAAGAGTTACAAGATACAGTAACTATACCTAACATGGTGATAGGTTTACAACAATTTGTTTGTGCGTTAGCCTATGATACTGCACCTAGTAATGCTACTGCATCTCATATGTTACTAGGTATTATTGCACATAGATTAGAACATGAGGTAGAGTTAGAACAATTAGATAATGAAGAGGAATAAATAATGAATGTATTATCTTTATTTGACGGAATGTCTTGTGGTCAGCAAGCATTGGAGAGAGTAGGTATTAAGGTAGATAATTATTTTGCTAGTGAGATAGATAAGTATGCTATTCAAATAGCTGAAAAGAATTATCCTAATACAAAACATCTCGGTGATGTTACACAGATAAGTAAATTCTGGACAGAACATAAATTTCCTAAGATAGATTTACTAATAGGTGGTAGTCCATGTCAATCATTTTCTTATGCAGGAAATCAGCTTGCCTTTGATGACCCTAGAGGTAAACTATTTTTTGAATATGTAAAGATAAAAGATTTATTAAAACCAAAATATTTTTTACTAGAGAATGTAAAAATGAAACAAGAGTATGTAGATATTATATCAGAGTATCTAGGTGTTGAACCTATTGAGATTAATAGTGCGTTAGTATCAGCACAGAATAGAAAGAGATTGTATTGGACAAACATTCCAAACGTAACACAACCTAAAGATAAAAAGATATTATTAAAAGATATATTAGAATGTGGTTGTGTTGATAGAGATAAATCATATTGCGTAGATGCTAATTACTTTAAAGGTGGTAACTTAAAATTATATTTTGAAAAGTATAGAAGGCAATTAGTATTTGATAGATGCTTACAAGTAGGTGAAGCAGATATAAAAGGTTATGATAGTATTAAAAGAGTTTACTCCCAAGAAGGCAAAGCACCATCATTAACTACTATGCAAGGTGGACATAGAGAACCAAAGGTTTATTGTGGTGGTGCTATTGTGGGAAGAAGGTTAGATGATAAAGGTATAAGAAAAGATTTACAATCAGAGTTACCTATGGTACAATGCCTTGAGGTTAATGATAAAGAAAAATCTAGGAGTTTATCTACTGTTACTAAAGATACTGTAGTAACACCTTTACCTAAAGGTAGATATCCAGATGCGTATGGAAAGTATGAAGATTTATGGAGAAAACTAACACCTCTTGAGTGTGAACGATTACAAACTGTTAAAGATAATTATACAGAAGGTGTAAGTAATTCACAACGATATAAAATGTTAGGTAATGGTTGGACAGTAGATGTCATAGCCCACATATTGAAAGGTATAAGAGCATGAGAATTTTTGGTCAAGAAGAAGAAGTTAAAGAATTTATAGGTGAACTATCACGCAGACTTGCTGATGAACCAGACTACGATTATAAATTACTACCTAAAATACAAGCACTTTTCTACATGGTAGATTGGATAGTACCAGAAGCATGGGAGAATGGTGTAGGTGAAGCATTTAAAAAGGAGAAAGTATAATGATAACTATGGAATGTGATTACTGTGGGCATGTAGAACACTATGAAGATGAGTGTTCATTTTTTCAAGGTGAAATGTGGGGATTACCTGATGATTCTGTTATGTGTAATTCTTGTTTAGAAAAGGAGAATGATAATGAATGAATATATATTTACAACAAAACATACTGTTTTAATTGAAGCAGATAGTGAAGAAGAAGCAACAGAAATCTATGAAAATCTTGATGACTATGGAGATATTTCTGATGTAGAAATAAAGGAGTATGAAGAATGAACATATTTGTATTAGACAAATCACCTATCATATCTGCACAGATGCAATGTGATAAGCACATAGTAAAGATGCCATTGGAAACTGCACAGATGTTATGTTCTGTGTTGCATAGGCATGGACAAGGACACCTAGTACCATACAAAGAAGCACACAAGAACCATCCATGTACACTATGGGCAGGAGATAGTTGTGCAAATTTTAGTTGGTTAGTACAACATGGTATGGAGCTATGCTTTGAATATACCAGAAGGTATAACAAGATACATAAATGTCAACAAGTTATTATGGATATAAGAGAAACAGATTGGGGTACATTGCAATATAAACCTATGGAAATAACACCACATCCACAATGTATGCCAGATAAATACAAGTGTATCAGAGAAGGTGGGTATCTTACAGAACAAATGTCTAGTCAGTATGGTGGTAATGATACTGTACTAGCATACAGAAAGTATTATGTAAATGATAAGAAAGATATAGCTAAATGGGAGAAGAGTAGACCTATGCCTGATTGGTATGCTAGTGGTGAATATAAAACTCTTCTGTTCTCAGAAATGGGAGCCGTAGAGTTAGATGCCTATGATGGATAAAATAAAACTTGTAACAGCATAATAAATATGATATAATAAAAATATAAAAGGAGAATGAAATGTTTAAACCATATAATACCCATGATGAAATTCCAGGAAATGTTAAAAAAGAAATCTGTTTAGGTAACAAAGTATTTAAAGTTACTGATGTACCATTGAAAGATATTAATAGTTTTTATTCTGAACTAGATAGTTTTATTCAGACTACAGAGAAAAAAATTTTAGCACAAAGAATTTTAAAACAATTAGATAATATAGAAAAAGTTTTAAAAGGTTTAGAAAATCAAGTAGATTATGTTGAAGATAGAGTACAGCAGGTATATGATAAGGTTGTATAAATGTTTATGATTATTCAATACAAAACAAAACACAGACTAGATAAAAAGGATTGGGAACAACGATATCCTATTGACCAAATCTGTGAGGAAGAACCACCATTTCATCCTATGTTTTTTATAGATAAAGAAACAGCTTGGCAACAGTTAGAAGAATGGGGTATTGAAAAAGAGATGGCAGAGTTACAGAACATAGAAATAGTTGGAGTGCATTAATGAATAAACATCTTCCTCAAAAAGATTTATCATGGTATATTAAATGGATAAGCACCATCTTGATTATTATTTCTTTGATGCTTCGGTCAGCAGAACTTTTTGCTCCATTTGATTTAGCCTTTTCCTTGGCAGGAAGTTTAGGTTGGTTAGCTGTTGGAGTATTGTGGCATGATAGGTCAATCATAATACTTAACGCAGTCTGTGGAACGATTGTAGCCACAGGTTTACTAAGACAATTAATAATATAGGAGAAAGTTATGGGATATCTAACAAAGAATAAAGAGATAGAATTACTTAGAAAGAATGTAAAAGATTTACAAGGTCAATTACAAAATGCTTATGTAAGAATAAAAAAATTAAATGAAGCCTTGCATTTTGAGAAAGCATCTAACAATCCTAACCATCCCTTCAGTACTGCGACAGGTTGGGCAAACTTAGAACATTGGGATAGTGAGAATCCAGATGCTAGTTTTATTGAGGAGAATAAAGATGAGTGAAGAAATGGATGCTGAATATTGGGAAGAAGTAGAAAAATTTATGGGTAAAAGGATTCCCCCTAGTGGAATAGATGACCCTTATAAAGATTGCTCAACATTTATTCAAGCAAATTCAGGTTGGATATATCATCTAGGATTTACTTGTGCTATGAATAAAGAGAAAACTTGTGTTAATATTTATGATAAGAAAGGCTACGGAGATTTAGTAGCAACATGGTATGAATCAACTAAGGATTATAAGGAGAAGAAAAATGGCTAGACAAATGTGGGATAGAGAAGAACGCTCAGAGTACAGAAAATTATTTAGAGAATATAAACGAGAAGGCTTTGATGAGGATGAGGCAAAGAGATTAGCACGAGAAGATGTTAAAGAACTTATGGCAGAGAAGAGAAGTTTTGTTACTGAATTATATAATAATACTTTAAGAGAATTAGATTAATTAAAAAAGTTCTTGACAATATAGAAAAAGTACTGTAATATATCTATTAATATATATATATAATAATTATAATAATAATTATAATAATACTTAAAAGGAATTATAATGGCACAATGGATAAGTAGAACTAAATGCCCATCATGTGGCTCAAGCAAGGGTTATAATATTCATGCAGATGGACATGCCTTTTGTTTTTCTTGTAACACTCGGTTTAAAGGTGAAAAGGATTTGAATATGCAATCAGAAAATGTAGTAAATATAACAGAAAAAAAAGACCTATCCTGGACAGGTGTAGTAAGTGCCATACCAGATAGAAGAATAGATGAAGATGTTGTTAAAAGATATGACAGTTTAGTAAAAAAGAATAATGGATTAATCACACATCACATTTATAAATATTATAATATTGATGGTAGTCATACTGCTAGTAAGATACGACAAGTAGAAGGCAAAAAGATTTGGAGTGAGGGTAGCATGGGAGATGCTTTACTCTTTGGACAAAACTTATTTAAATCTGGTGGTAAAATAATTACTGTAACAGAAGGTGAATTAGATGCCATGTCTGTGTATCAAATGATGGGTAAAAAATATCCTGCAGTATCAATTAAAAATGGAGTGCATAGTGCAGTACAGAATTGTAAAGAGGTATTAGAATACTTACAGTCATTTGAAACTGTTGTGTTATGTTTTGATAGTGATGAACAAGGAAGAGAAGCAACACAAAAAGTTGCTCAATTATTTGAGCCTAACAAATGTAAGATTATGAAGATGGCTTTGAAAGATGCTAATGAATATTTAAAAATGGGAAGGGCAGTACAATTTACAAATGAGTTTTGGAACGCACAACCATATACTCCTGCAGGTATAACTAATCTTGGAGAACTTGGTGCATCTTTATATGAAGAAGCCTATTGTGAAACTGTATTATATCCTTGGACTAATTTAAATACTAAAACATATGGCATGCGTACTGGTGAGTTGATTACATTCACATCAGGTGCAGGTATGGGTAAGAGTTCTATCATGCGTGAACTAATGTATCATATTATGAAATCAACAAAGGATAACATAGGTATACTAGCATTAGAAGAGAACATTAAGAACACAGCATTTAACATCATGTCAGTTGAAGCTAATGCAAGATTATATATTAAAGAGATTAGAGAAAAGTTTTCTTCCGAACAGTTAAAAGATTGGGAGAAAAAAACTATTGGTACAGGTAGATTCTTTGCCTTCGATCACTTCGGATCTATTGGCAATGATGAGATACTAAGTAAGGTTAGATATATGGCTAAGTCTTTAGATTGTAAATGGATATTCTTAGATCATTTATCTATTCTTGTTTCAGGACAAGAAGATAATGGTGATGAAAGAAAGTCTATTGATATTTTAATGACAAAGCTAAGATCATTGGTGGAAGAAACAGGGATAGGTTTATTACTCGTTTCTCACCTACGCAGACCTACAGGAGATAGAGGACATGAAGATGGAAAAGAAGTTTCTCTATCACATCTTCGTGGGTCTGCATCTATTGCCCATCTATCAGATGGAGTTGTAGCATTAGAAAGAAATCAACAAGCAGAGGATGAGAACATTGCTAATACAACAACCATTCGTATATTAAAAAATAGATACACAGGAGAAACTGGAATAGCTTGTCATCTACATTACAATAAAGATACAGGTAGAATGATTCAAGTAGATGATCCTGCTGCAGGTGAGGATGATTTTTAATATGAGAATACTTTCTTTAGGAGCAGGGGTACAGAGTAGTACACTAGCATTAATGATTGAACGAGGTGAACTACCTATGGTAGATGGTGCTATCTTTGCAGATACATTAGGAGAACCTAAAGAAGTTTATGATTGGTTGGAGTGGTTAGAAACAAAACTTTCTTATCCAATTCATAGAGTATCATTTGGAGATTTAAAACAAGATACTTTAGATAGTGCTAAAGGTATTGGACAATATAAATTTTTAACAATACCTGTGTTCACTACAAATTCTATGACTAAAAAGAAAGGATTGTTACGAAGGCAATGCACAAGTAATTATAAAATTAATCCTGTTAATCAAAAAGTAAGAGAGCTTTTAGGATTAAAGAAAGGTCAACATAGAAAAGAAGGAACTAATGTTGAGATGTTAATGGGTATTTCGTATGATGAAATGTTTCGTGTGCGTACCAATCAAATCAAATGGATCACTAATGTTTATCCATTAGTTGATTTAAAAATACAAAGAAAAGATTGTGAAGAATGGTTTAGTAAATACTATAATAAAGTACCACCAAGATCAGCTTGCACTTTCTGTCCATATAAAACTAATACTGAATGGTTACATTTAAAAAATAATAGTAGACAGGAATGGAATAATGTGGTACAATTTGATAAAGAGATTAGAGTTGGAACAAAAACAAATGATAAAGTTTATCTACATGCTGAACGTATACCTTTAGATGAAGTTGATTTAACAAATTCAAAAGTTAAAAATCAAATAGATTTATTTGAAGGACATGGTTTGGTAGATGAATGTGAAGGAATGTGTGGTGTATAAATGACAACAGCGATAGTTGATATAGAAACCAACGGCTTAAAAGAAGCCGTAATAAAAAATGGTAAGATAACAATACCAAAAGCAACGAAGATACATTGTATTGTTGCCAAGTGTTATGATACAGGTAGAACAAAAACATGGGTACAAGATGAATGTAAACAGTTTGCTGAATGGTCGAAGTTAATTGATACATTTATTATGCACAATGGTTTATCTTTTGATGCACCACTATTGAATAAGTTTACCAATTCAGATATCAAAGCATCTCAGGTAAGAGATACTCTTCTTGAATCACAACTGTTTAATCCTATAAGAGAGGATGGACATTCATTAGAAGCCTGGGGAAAGAGATTACATCAACCTAAAGGTGACGTTGATTCTTTTGAAGAGTATACTCCTGATATGTTGGACTACTGTAAACAAGATACTGAAATAACTTACATGGTAGCCAAACAATTAGAAGAAGATAAAAGAAAGTTTTCTACAGAATCTTTACAGTTAGAGCATAGAGTTAGACAACTGTTAGATCAACAAGAAGAAAATGGTTTTGCTTTAAATTTAAAAGATGCTATGGTATTAAATGCACAGTTAAGTGATGAACTATATGAACTAGAACAATGGTCATTACAAACATTTGAACCTACCATCATTGAATTAAAAACAAAGACCAAAGAAATACCTTTTAATATCGCATCTCGTCAACAGATTGGACAAAGACTTATGGACAGAGGTTGGAAACCTACTGTAAGAACTGAGAAAGATCATGTTGTTGTTAATGAAGCTGTATTAAAAACTATAACAGAACCAGAACTTATTCCATTAGCTAAAAAGTTTATCAGATATTTTCTTATACAAAAAAGATCTGTTATGATTAGCTCTTGGATTAATGCCTGTCGAGATGATGGGAGAGTGCATGGCAAGGTAATGACATTAAGAACTGTAACAGGTCGTATGGCACATCACTCTCCTAATATGGCACAGATACCTGCAGTTTATTCTGAATATGGAAAAGAGTGTAGAAGTTTATGGACAGTTTCTAATACTGATACACATAAATTAGTTGGTACTGATGCAAGTGGATTAGAATTAAGATGTCTTGCTCATTATTTAAGAGATGATAATTATACAGAAGAAATATTAAATGGTGACATACATACTAAGAACATGGAACTTGCAGGTATTAAAGATAGAGATCAAGCAAAGACTTTTATATATGCTTTTCTTTATGGTGCAGGTTCTGAGAAGATAGGAAGTATATTAGGATTAGATAAGAAAGCAGGAACAAAATTAATAAATAGATTCTTAGCTAACCTTCCATCACTACGAAGATTAAGATCAAGGGTTGAGAAGAGTGCTCGTTCTAAAACTCTTCGTGCTATTGATGGACGTATACTTCATATCCGTAGTGTTCATTCTGCTTTGAATACATTATTACAAGGAGCAGGTGCAATCATTTGTAAACAATGGCTTGTACATATGATGGACAGAGTTAAAGAAAAACAATTAGATGTTAAATTAGTAGGGAGTATACATGATGAATATCAATTTGAAGTTATAAATAAAGATGTAAAAGAGTTTTGTAAGATAACAGATTTAGCTATTAAAGATACAGAAAAAACTCTGAAAGTTAGATGCCCATTAGATAGTGAATATAAAGTTGGAAAGACTTGGGCAGAAACTCATTAAAGTTCTTGACATTCTATTTAAAGTATGTCATAATAATGTTATTAAAATAAATAGCCAAAAGAAAGGATTAGATATGGCAAAAATGATAACAGGTACAGCTTACTTTGCTTCTGTTACAGAACCGAACACTAACTTTGAACCTGTATGGTCAATTAATGTTTGTGATCTTGATGAAGAAAGTATGAAAACTGTAGTAGAAGATGGTTTAATTCTTAAACCTGCTAACGATAAACATCCAACAGATTATGTTGTGATTAAACAGAAAGTAAACAATCCAAAGGGTGGAAGATTTAATGCTCCAGTTGTAATGGATGCTGCTAAAGAGCCTTGGGATGGACGTAAGATAGGCAATGGTTCTAAAGTTCGTGTGTTATATAACCCTAGAGCTTGGACATATGCTGGTAAAGAAGGGGTTACTGCAGACCTAAAGAAAGTCATGGTTACAGATTTAATACCATATGCAGATGCATCAGGCACAGATGAGTTTGATGTTGAAGAAGGTGGGTACGTTATACCACCACAACCTAAAGATGCTTTTGCATCTTAATTTTACAAGGAGCAAGGGGTATTATATTTATTTATAGTACCCCTTTATTTATGGTATGAAAAAAATTGAAACTTTAGTAGAAGATATTAATAAATTATTTACATCAGAAGATCCACCAATTCCTGAGAAAGAAGTGGATACTTTTATAGATACTTTTGCTGTATCTATTAAACAACATTTAAAAACATTTCTATATGAAACACCACGAGCAAATAAAAATTTAAGGTTATCTGTTATTGGTAGACCAGATAGACAATTATGGTATGATATTAATGAACCAAATGAGAAACCATTATCTTCTAGTTTAAGAATTAAATTTTTATATGGTTATCTTTTAGAAGAGTTGTTAATATTATTATCATCTGTTGCAGGACATGAGGTTACACATCAACAAAAGGAAGTTACTGTTGCAGGTATAAAAGGACATCAAGATTGTATGATTGATAATTTTCTTATTGATTGTAAGAGTGCATCTTGGCGAGCCTTTCAAAAGTTTAAGAACAATACTCTTTCAGAGGATGATCCCTTCGGTTACATAGCACAGATGTCTGCGTATGCTGAAGCAAATAATGTAGAAGAGGGTGGCTTTCTTGTAATAGATAAACAAAGTGGAGAGATATGTTTATCAAAAGTAAACTCATTGGAAATGATTAATGCGAAGAAAAGAATTACACATCTTAAAAAAATTATCAAACATAAAACAGCACCTAGTAAATGTTTTGATGACCTGCCTGAAGGTAAGTCTGGGAATCGTAAGCTTGATGTTCGTTGCATTTTCTGTTCTCATAAGTCTAAGTGTTGGAGTGATGCTAATGATGGTAAAGGACTTCGTATCTTTCAGTATGAAAGGGGTAAGAAATATCTTACGCAAGTTAAAAGAGAACCTAATGTAACGGAGATTACATAGTGCAAAGTCATTGGGTTAGGCATCTTACTGAAGAACCTTTCGTACCTAACCTAGAGAAGTTTGGGTTTGTTTATATTATAACGAATACTAAAACTACTAAAGCATATGTAGGTTGTAAACAATATTTTATGGGTAAAAAGAAAATACCTTATAAATGGGAAACATATACAGGATCATCTAAATATTTAAATGAAGATATAGAAAAGATAGGTAAAGAACATTTTACTTTTGAAGTTATAGCAGAATATAAAAACAAAAGAAGTCTACGATACTATGAAGCATACTATCAAATTAAATGGGATGTCCTTACTGCTGTGATAGAAGGTACAGATGAACCTGCATTTTATAATTCATATGTAGGTGGTAAATTTTATAGACCTATTGAAAGCTATACACCTCATACAGAAGAAACTAAAAAGAAAATGAGTGAAGCTAAATTAGGAGTATACCAACCTTGGACACAAGGAGAAAAAAATCCTAGCTCTCAAGGTAAAGCAGAATTTTATCTTGATGGTAAACGAATGGTTGTTGATTGTATAGGTGTATGGGCAAAAGAAAATGGTTATCCTGCTAGTAATGTAGCAGCAATAGCACGAACAAATAGAGATGGGTTTATTCATAATACACGTGAAGGTAAGAAAGTTAAAGAAAGGATATTCTCTGCTAAAGGACCTTTAGGAACTATAACAAAAGTAAAATGGTTAGTTGACAATGACTGATGAACCTGATATAATAGAGATTGAACAATTATTTTTATCAGAACCAGAGAGTTCAGAACGTCAGTTGTTTCTTTCTGTTATACTTCAGGCTCTGTTAGATGCAACAAAAGAAAAGATACCGAATGAAAAGATACGAACTACATACGATAGAGATAGAGCTAAAGCATGGTTGTTATCAGAGGTAGGTGTAACCTGTCAGAACTTTGAAGATGTTTGTGGTATGGCAGGAGTAAGTCCTCAAGTTACAAGAACTTTTGCATACAAGGTTGTTAAATCTAATAACAAAGATTTTATACGAAGAAGAATAAAAAATATTTTAGGAGATAAAGATGAGTAAAGAAGATAGAGGGTGGTCAACAGAAAGCCATGAACAATACATGGCTCGTAGAAGAGCAGAAGAAGAAATTATTTCAAAACAAAAATCACCTAAAGCAACTGACAAACAAGTAGGTGGTGATCATTATAAAGATTGTGCTATACAACCTGTAGATTATATTGTTAAAAATAATCTTGACTTTTTAGAAGGAAATGTGGTAAAATATATTACTCGTCACAAAACAAAAAATGGTATAGAAGATATTAGAAAAGTAATACATTACGCAGAATTAATATTAGAATTAAAATATGGAGAGAGAAAATAAATGGCATCATTATTAGGAAGTAATTATTTACCTACTGAATACCAATCATTTATACATATGTCTAGGTACTCACGTTGGTTAGAAGATAAAGGCAGAAGAGAAAGTTGGAGTGAAACTGTAAGTAGATTAATATCTTATTTTAAAAATCAAATAGATACAAATTATAAAGGTGTCATTAAAAATAAAGAATGGCAAGAGATAGAAGAAGCTGTCCTATCATTACAAGTCATGCCATCTATGAGAGCATTAATGACTGCAGGTGGAGCATTAGATAGAGAGAATGTTGCTGCTTATAATTGTTCTTATATTCCTATTGATAGTCCAAAAGCATTTGATGAAGTGTTATATATACTTATGAATGGTACAGGTGTAG